>ENA-OPSK01001637-OPSK01001637.1-human-gut-metagenome-genome-assembly--contig:-NODE-1637-length-15906-cov-2.985616_pt1 | contig 15906 bp, 10 predicted proteins | sample MGYA00241807_ERZ501905 | MGnify/ENA primary metagenome ERZ501905 (study PRJEB25962, sample SAMEA2042111) | human gut metagenome | biome: human gut; feature: human-associated habitat; material: faeces...
ATAACCTGGTGCTTGCTTCCAGTATCTTCCTTTTTTATGCCGGTATGGAAATGGGCGGTATTCATGTGAAAGATGTCGAAAACCCTTCCGTCAATTATCCGAAGGCCGTGTTTATCGGTGCGCTGATCACGGTGTTGATCTTCGTGTTGGGAACATTTGCATTAGGTATCATTATCCCGCAGAAGGACATTAACTTGACTCAGAGTTTGTTGGTCGGTTTTGACAACTATTTTAAGTTTATTCATGCTTCTTGGCTGTCGCCGGTTATCGCAGTTGCATTGGCTTTCGGCGTGTTGGCAGGCGTATTGACATGGGTGGCCGGTCCGTCAAAAGGTATCTTTGCCGTTGGCAAAGCCGGTTATCTGCCTCCGTTCTTCCAGAAAACAAATAAGTTGGGTGTGCAGAAAAATATCCTGCTGGTTCAGGGCTTGGCTGTTACATTCCTGAGCTTGTTGTTCGTGGTTATGCCTTCCGTACAAAGTTTCTATCAGATTTTGTCACAGTTGACAGTTATCCTTTACCTGATTATGTATATGCTGATGTTCTCTGGTGCAATCGCATTGCGTTATCGGATGAAGAAAGCCGGTCGTCCGTTCCGTATCGGTAAGAGTGGCAACGGTCTGATGTGGTTTATCGGCGGCCTTGGTTTTTGCGGTTCATTGCTTGCCTTCGTACTGAGTTTTATTCCGCCCAGTCAAATTTCTACAGGTAACAATACCGTTTGGTTTGCCGTGCTGATTATCGGCGCTATCGTGGTGGTAGCCGCTCCGTTCATTATCTATGCTGCCAAAAAACCGTCTTGGGTGGACCCGAATACTGCCTTTGAACCGTTCCATTGGGAAGTCGACAAACAGGTAGAAGGAACTGCTGCGACTGCTACAAATATAGCTTCTGAAACAACGTCCTCCGCTTCTAAAACATCGGATCGCAACACTGTAACCGGCATATCTTCTTCCGGAACGTCAGGCAAGATCTAACCGTCAGGCTTGCTCCGGCCTAAGCTGGTGAGCGTTAAGGGCAGAGACCGGAGTGAGAGATAAATTATTATTTTCCTGAAAATATTATTGATTATAGAATGAAACAAGGGTAGTTCACAATGTATGGACTGCCCTTGTTTATTTAAGAGACTAGTATCAGGAGATGTGAGTGCTCAAACAGTTACATATTGGGGGTTCCGTAGCTTGACGAGTGCATGGGATATGATACATTCAGTTACAAGTTCATCATGCATAAATATTTTTGTAAATGAGAAGTGAGATGAAAAGCGGCCCCGTCCTGGTTAAATTTGAATAGAGGTGTGTTGTTGGCGATAAGTTGAGAAGGGATAAAATGGGCGGGGCGCTTTCATATGTCTTTTGAGTGGCGATATTCGGCTGTTACACCTGACATAACCGAACATAAAATAAAACTTACATTACAGAATAGTATTTTTCATATTCCCTTCAACAGGAAGCCATTCGCTGGTACTTACATTTTCGAGTGTGATGTCTTTACCGTTGAAAAGAAGGTTGTAGATATATCTTTTTCCTTTTTCCCACTTCGTATTGGCGGGAATTTTATATTTGAATGTCGTTTCGTTGATGGTGAAGAGCACTTCCACATCTCCGTCTGTTCTGATACGCGATGTGGGAATTACCATTAGTTGTTGCGGCTCGTCCGGTATCTTTTTCAACATGCGCGGAGTATTCAGTTTCAGTCGGGTAGAGGCATTTGTTCCGGCACATCCGCCGATATTTCCGGTTTTAATGTTCATCTTACCCTTGAAGCAAAGAGCTGTACCGCCGGCTTTGTTTCCGATCTGTATCGCATGGAGTAGGAAGCAGCCTTCTGCTTCCGGTGTTATTCGCAGTTGGAAGCTCAGGAGCGAAAGCGTATGATTCATGTTAAGCAACGCGACTGGGGAAATCTGGTTGACCGCTCGTTGCCCGCTGGCCTGTATCCCGTACATGTAATCTTTCGTCAGGGAAGCGTCTGGCGATATGCGGACCGGGATATTCTCCGGGTCGAAATTAACCTGCGACTGATACGGGTAATAGGCATAAACGGTGACTGGTTCCTCGTTCAGATAAATATCGGGTGACTGGCGCCAGTTCAGCTTGTAGTTTACCAGAAAGGCTTCAGCCCGCACGTTTTTGTAATCCGGATTACTATCGTAGATGTTGCCGGTACTTTCCGAGACGACATGCAACCCGATGACCGATCCTCTTGTAAATTCTTGCATAAAATTAGGAGACTTTGTTGTCAGCACCTTTGTTATTATTCTTAAAGGTTGCTCTTTCATGCCTAAATTTTCAATGAGTCCCGGATCGTAGTCGTTTGTGCAACTAAAAATACTAACCGCCGTTATCATAAATAGTAGTAATTTATTCATTCTTTGTATTATTTTTGTGAAGTGATTGCAGGTACAAAGATCAGTCAGTTTGGAGAGGTAGAGGGTGCATTCGGTATAAAACCACGATGAAATCGTATAAAACCACGAGGCGCAAATTATCTACAGGCATCAAATTGTCTACTAATGGTTCAGATCAACTATTTAATGCTTCAATTTGTTTACTTGATACGAGGGATATATTATGTTGGACAAAATTCAGTTTTTATTAAGCTTACAGATCATCGGATTCTGTATCTTCGGCGGAGCTACCCTATTGCTCCGGGCCGGTGATAACCGGGCGAAAAGGATATTAGGGTGGGGTATGTTTTTGTGGGCTTTTCTGGCTGCCATAAGGTTGTCTGTGAATCTTTACCTGCATAAACCGAAAGAGGCTTTCCATCCGGATATATTGATTATGGGTGCTTTGGTAACGGCAACGCTTGCTTGTTATGTGATTGAGGTCTTACGGCCCGGGTTTCTTACCTGCAAACGTTTTTTCTTATTTATCAGTCCGGTTGTTTTTGGTGGACTGGCTTACCTGACTTATCGTTTGTCGGGAGGTGAAATTCATACCTACTATTCAATAAGGGAGGTTTTCGAATACTTGAATATGGATGTTTTGCTTCGTATGACAGTCTTTCTGCTGACTTTGTTTTATATGATTCTGCCCGTTTATCTGATAGCAAGGTACAGTAAAGACTTCAATGTTTTTTTAGCAGAGAATGTTTCCGATCCGGAAGAATATGATTTGGAATGGTTAAGGAAAACCATGATAATTTTGATTGTTCTGTATGGTTTCTATCTTGTCTTATTGCTGACCAATACACCATTGATGTATGTGATCGACAAAACAGTCCTGTTGTTCGTTTGGTATTATTTCTTTTATAAGGCGCTATTTCTGAAGGTAGTTGTTTTGGAGCATTCTTTTAAAAGCGGATGGGATCTTCCGTATCAAGAGGACGACAATGACGATGATGAACACAGGGTTCTCAGTAAACGCTATGCAGAGGAAGTAAGTGCATGGTTTGAAAGAGAAAAACCGTATCTTCGCGAAGATTTACGTCTGACGGATTTGCAACGGATCTTCCCTATCAGCCGTTCTTATCTTTCCCAATTGTTTAACCGGGAGTTGGGACAATCGTTCTCCGATTATGTCAACCAGTTCCGGATCGAGGAAAGCAAGCGCTTGATGGATGCCGAGCCGAATGCCAGTATACAGGAGATTGCCGAACGTTCCGGATTCCATTCGATCAGTACGTTCCGGCGGGCTTTCCAGAAGTGTACGGGCATGATCCCGTCGGAGTATAAGAATAACAAATAAATACATAACGATCTTTATTCTATCATGGACACTGTTCAAACTACTACTGCCAGACCGCATATTGTTTGGCTGGATGTTCTTCGTCTTGTCGCCATCTTGATGGTGATTGCCATCCATTGCACTGATCCGTTTAACGCTTCGCCTGAATCGCGTGCCAATCCGGAGTTCAATTTCTGGGGTTCTGTTTATGGCTCCATGCTGCGTGCCAGTGTGCCGCTTTTTGTGATGATGACCGGATTTCTTTTGTTGCCGGTCAGGCAAGAGGCTTCTGCCTTTTATAAGAAACGCATTCCACGTGTGTTGTTTCCATTTCTGATCTGGTCTGTTTTGTTTGATCTGGCGCCCTGGTTCATCCAGTGGATAGGAGGCAGCCCGGAACTGGTGACGGACTTTTTCCCTTGGGAACCGAACCCTTCGGCCTCGTTTGTAGAGGCGTTGAAGACGATCGCTTTGATCCCTGTAACCTTTACGGTCTATGCGACGCCAATGTGGTATATCTATGTGCTGATAGGACTTTATCTGTATATGCCGGTCTTTTCCGCATGGGTGGAAAAGGCGTCGGATAAGGCGAAGCGTATGTTTCTGGCGTTTTGGTTTATTTCGTTGTTTATCCCTTATCTGACGGAGTTTGTTTCGCATTACCAGTTCGGAACCTGCTCATGGAATTCATTCGGTCTATTTTATTATTTTGCCGGTTTCAACGGCTATTTGCTGTTAGGACATTATTTAGGGAAAAGAACGGATTGGTCGCTTGGCAAGACTTTCTCGGTGACGGTTCCGCTGTTTTTAGTTGGCTATTTTATTACATTAGTCGGTTTTCGCTATATGACATCCGATCCGAACGTGAGCGAGGAGGGGATGGAGTTGTTCTTTACTTATTGTTCGCCTAACGCATTGTTGATGACGGCAGCCATTTTCTTGTTGGTACGGAAAGTACGGATTACTTCGCCGGTTATTTGCCGTGCCCTTGCCAATCTGACCAAATGTGGTTTTGGCTTGTATTGCGTGCATTATTTCTTTGTCGGTCCTTCCTATATGTTCGCGCAGTGGATTGGAACACCTATTCCGGCCTTGGTTCCTGTTTCGACCATTCTTACCTTTATTTGTTCATGGTCATTTACTTATCTGGTGAGTAAGTTGCCACATGCGAAATATATCATAGGCTAAGGTGCTTTTTTATTGTTCGGCTGTTTGTACAAATGATGTTAAATAGACATTTGAGGTGAATAACGTATCTGTTTTACCTCTATTTTTGTGTTGTAAAACATAATTATGCAATACTAATGCGGGTGTGTTTTGCATGAGTCGTTTTAAACAAAAAGAGAGAAGCTATGAAGAAGTTTTTTAGAAAGTGCCTCAGATGCCTTGAAATATTAGGTGAATATGGAATGCAGAAATATGGTATGAAATAAGAGGTAAATGTGTGTTTGGTAGGGAATGTCGGTACGGCATTCCTTTTTTTATTAGAAATGATGTTTTTCTATATAATGTAAAAGCTTGGCGGTGCGTTAAGCGTGGGGGTAGAATAGTTTTGACACCGCCAAGAATGCTTATTTGGATGAAGAAGAGGAGAGGCGGTAACTGACGAATGCGATGTGCTTACTATCCGGAGCCCAGGAATTGACATTGATTGTGCCCTGTCCTCCGAATAACTTGACTAATGTTTTTGGCTTTCCTCCTGTGGCTGGCATAATCCTAAGTTCAACGTTCTTATTGGGAAGATGCTGCCCCGGTTCCAGATCTCCTTTATAATAAGTGATAAAGATAACGGATTTACCGTCAGGTGAGACATGAGGAAACCAGGAATTGCGGGTTTCGTCAAACGTCATCTGGGTTTGTTCAGAGCCGTCTTTCTTCATTCTCCATACTTGCATCAAACCCGTGCGTACGGAATTGAACCAGATATATTCTCCGCAAGGGGAATATTCGGGACCATCGTCCAATCCTTCTGCTGTCGTCAGCTGTCTTTCTTCTCCTCCTTCAACTGGAATAACGTAAATGTCATAATTGCCTTTCCGGTCGGCACAATAGGCAAGTTGCCGTCCATCCGGGCTCCATCCGTGTAGGTAGCTGGGAGCAATCGGGGTGATCAAGCGAGGTGTCCCTCCTTGCATCGGGAGGGTATAGATGCGTGATTTGCCGTCTTCTTTCGTCCCGTGGCTGATAGCTATCTGCTTGCCGTCGGCAGCTATGACATGGTCGTTGTTGCATCGGGTGGCAAAGCCAGTGTTTATCATTTCAGGTTCGCCGGGCGAATCGGGGGAGAGTTTGTACAGTTTTCCCCCGCTATTATACACGAGCCACTGGCCGTCGGGTGTCCAGTTTGGGGCTTCGACACGGTAGGGGAATTCTTTGACTACGGTGCGCCTGCCGTTTGTTACGTCCAGTACTTCCAATATGCTGGTTACGTCGTTTTGTTGGGCGGATGCGAGCGACGTGAAAGCCGCTAAGAGAATCATACAACAGGTTTTCATAATGATTGAGAATTAATATGCGCTGAAAGATACTAAAATTAGCCGGGACGATAATGACCGTAAGGGATTAATTTTTTCTTTTCCTTGGTTTTCTTTAGGTAGCATTGATCCAGAAGCAGGGTGCGGTTTACTATTTTGTGCACTACCCTGAAATTGTGGTCTATCAAGATAATGCCTCTTGTCCGGGCGCTTTCGGTGATGTGCATACGTATTTCTTCTGCAGCAATAGGAGAGGCCGTTGAACGGTTCGTCCAGCAGGAGATGGCCAGCTTTGCTGTAGAGGATAAGTTTGGTCACTTTCTAATATTCCATAGAATGTGATAGGAGTATCTATAAAACAACAGGTGTGCTGTTGATTAAGTATAGACAGCGCACCTGAAAATGAAAATTATTTGTAAAGAGAAGATTTTACCACTTATTATACAGCACCACTTCGCGAGTACCGCGTACGCTCATAGTCGGAAACCAGAGATCTTCTACTGTCAGACCGCATTCGTCGACGGCTTGCAGGCAATATTCCAGTTTGCCGAAATCGGCATCGACATTGTTTGTCCCAAAGGTGAACTTGATTCCACGCTCTTTCGCTTTGCGGATGATGTCGAAGCTTGGAATTTTGTAGCGTGCGTTGATTTCGAGTGCAATGTTATGTTTTTTCAATACATCCAGGACGCGGTCGATACGCTCATCGGTCCAGTATTTGGCATACTCTGCATTCAACTCTTCCGGCAGGAAGGTAGGATTGGCATAGATGTCGGCCGGCTCATTGGTAAGGATCTTGACGGTCTGGTCCACCAAGTGATCCATATATTGTTCTTTGGTAACACCGTCGTAGTGTACCTCTTCGGGGCGGTATATCCTTGACAGACGTCCTTTATGGTCCACAATGGTCATTCCGTCGGTAAAGAGATAATCGAATACGCCTAAAGCCTTCTGAGAGAAGGTGGCTGTCCACTTACGGCCTTCACCTTGCACACCGCGCAGGAATGGCATGTCTTTTACTTCGTTGTAGTATTCGTACACTTCCTTGTCATCGGCAAGCATACGGCCTACGCCACCCTCACCGGCATTGGGAGCCACACCGTAGTTGATACCGTAGTTCATTGACATGGCGTGCGCCATCTCCTTCGTCAGGCCGCCTTTCAAATGCACGTGGTAATCTATCACGGGGAAGTTTTGCTGCTGGAAACGGATCACAGCATCGTTCTGTTCGTCTATCCGTGGCATTGTGTCTGCCTCATTGACCGCGTCTTTTTTCAAGCGGGTCATGTTGAGGTTACGAAAGGTTACATCACCGCTCATACCTTTTAGTGCAATAGAACCGTGGCTGAGCAAGCGCCCGGCATACTCTTTTGTACGATAGGGGTGTTCGGGTTCGGTATAGCATACTACTACCGTATCGTTTATGGCAATCATTATGTTATGCCCGCGTACAGCAATTTCAAAGTCGAACCACTTCCCGTCTTCAGCTAATGAACGGTAGAGGTTACGCACGGATGTGAGGCTGCCGCTTTTACGTGTGCCGTCGATGGCTCCGTTCCGGAATGCTACCTCATAGCCTGATTTCCCGTCGGTATGATGGAACAACAAGGCCGCTTCCGCATTTTCCCCGGTGAGAGCTTGCCCGGTAAGTATAAAGTTCTCATATTCTCCTTCTGCAAACCAGGTCGATCCGGCTGTCACGGTTATTTCATTACCGTCGGCAGTTCCCATTTCGGGACTGCTGAAACGGTCTAATGGTTCTGCAACGTTGTATCGTATGCAGCTGGTAAGCCCTAAGATACTTATCAAGGCCACTATTAATACTGTACTGGTTTTATCAATCATAATGTATTTTGTTTTAGGTAATTACACATTAAAGCGGAAATGCATGATATCGCCGTCCTGAACGATATATTCTTTTCCCTCGACACTCATCTTTCCGGCTTCTTTTACAGCAGATTCCGAACCGTAGGAAATATAATCCTCATATTTGATGACTTCGGCGCGGATAAAGCCTTTTTCGAAGTCGGTATGGATCACACCGGCACATTGCGGGGCTTTCCATCCTTTATGGAAAGTCCAGGCACGACATTCGTCGGGACCGGCGGTCAGGAATGTTTGCAGGTTCAGGAGTTTGTAAGCGGACTTGATCAGACGGGCAACGCCGGATTCTTCCAAACCGATCTCCTGTAAGAACATCTGGCGTTCTTCGTAGGTGTCGAATTCGGCAATCTCGCTTTCGATCTTGGCCGCTACGACCAATATTTCAGCTCCTTCGTCTTTTACGGCTTCGCGGACAGCATCCACATATTTATTACCGTTGACTGCGCTTGCTTCATCTACGTTACAGACATACATTACCGGTTTGTCGGTCAACAGGAATAGATCGTGTGCGATCTTCTGTTCGTCTTTCGTATCGAAAGAAACGGTGCGGGCACTTTTACCCTGTTCCAGTGCTTCCTTATATTTGCAAAGTACTTCGTAAGCGATTTTAGCCTGCTTGTCACCGCCTGTCTGAGCCTGTTTCTGCACTTTGGCAATACGGCTGTCAATGGTTTCCAGGTCTTTGATCTGCAATTCGGTGTCAATGATTTCCTTGTCGCGAACCGGATCGACACGGCCGTCCACATGAACAATATTGTCGTCATCGAAGCAACGCAGTACATGCAGGATTGCATCTGTTTCGCGAATATTGGCAAGGAATTTGTTTCCCAGCCCTTCTCCTTTGCTGGCGCCTTTTACAAGGCCGGCGATGTCTACGATTTCCACCGTAGTAGGGATAACACGCTGGGGATGTTCGATTTCTGCCAGTTTGTTCAAACGTTCGTCCGGTACGGTGATCACGCCGACATTCGGTTCGATCGTACAGAACGGGAAGTTAGCAGACTGTGCTTTTGCATTCGATAAGCAATTGAAAAGAGTAGACTTTCCTACGTTGGGAAGTCCTACGATGCCACATTGTAATGCCATTCTATTTTGTTGTTATGATTTATTCAAACTTTGTTTCCAGACTGCAAAGATATACAATCTTTTGTATTTATGTTGCCGGATACAGGCGAACCGGATATAGAAAATATTGTTTGGGCGAATAAGCGGGAGAGGAATTTGAGTCTTTTAATAATCCAGTATGGCCCGAACCTGCCGCTTTTCCTTTTTGGGGCATATAGCGAGGCGGCTATTTGCCATATTGAATGCTACTCCCAGATCGATCACGCTGTTGTCTTTGCACCAGTATTCCTCGTCGTATAAAAAAGTTCCTTGATACTTGGCGAGGAACATGTTGAATTCCCGTTGCCTGGTGTGCAGTAATACCAGATTGAGCATATCCGGCAAATGCCAATTGTCTAAGGTCCCTTCGGAAATGGACTCGCAATAGATCAAGGCATCGAAATAATCGAGTGTCTGTTCCCGTATCTCCATTACCGAACCTTTATAAGGGGCTATATCGGGTTCTATATGCTGACCGGGAGAATCTGCTCCAGCCTGTATGATCACGCCGTTTGCATAGAGATCTCCGACTGCCGGAACCCGGAAAGGGGGAAGATGGATACCTTGCGCGATCTTATATCCTTTTTCGGGGTAATAGTAAGTGAAATGGCTCAGTGATGTCGTGAGGCGGATGGAACGGATGTGGCTGGCTTCATCCGGGATAGCGATTGAAATACCCCGATTCAGTATCTCTGTATCCGGTGTTATGTAACGATACAAGGGGAACTGTCCGGATGTGAATTCGAACGCTGCTTTTTGTACGGATACCGGAAGATTGTCAGGGAATATGAAATACATAATTTTCCAATTGCTCCATCTGTCCCCCTAAGACGGAAAATATAATAAAAGCGTGGGAACTGCCATCTATCCAAGCAAGAGGTATCGCCAAACACCTATCCAGCAGATAGACAACAGCCCACGCTTGATGTTTATATATTATGTATATATATACAAAAAACGTGAGGCAATTGTTGTCTACTGTCCTTGCTGGATGAAAAATTGGCGATTTTCTTGCTTAAGGACAATATGATAACGCTTCTGTTTTACTATGTGATATTGCAACTCCTTGCAATAAATTTCACGACAAAGATAGTGTATAAATGCTGTGATTTATAAACTTTATGTGTTTTTGTTAATGCGCTTCCAGCCAGTTTACCCCTTCACCGCAGTCGGCGATCAAGGGAACTTGCAGTTTGATTGCATTTTCCATTTCATCCAACACGATTTGTTTCACTTTTTCCAATTCGTCCTTGTAGACGTTGAAGTTCAATTCATCGTGTACCTGCAGGATCATCTTGCTCTTCAGACCTTCGGTTTCGAAACGGTTGAAGATGCGAACCATGGCAACTTTGATGATGTCGGCTGCACTGCCCTGGATCGGAGCGTTGATCGCGTTTCGTTCGGCATATCCCCGTACGATCGCGTTATGGGAGTTGATATCCGGCAGGAAACGTTTGCGCTTGTAGATCGTCTCTACATATCCTTTTTCTTTCGCCACCTCGATGCTTTCGTCCATGTATGCACGGATGTCCGGATAGGTTTTGAAGTATCCTTCGATCAACTCTTTTGACTCTGCGCGTGGGATGCTCAGCCGTTCGGCCAACCCGAAAACAGAGATTCCGTAGATAATGCCGAAATTGGCCGTTTTCGCTTTCCGACGCATATCGGAAGTGACTTCTTCAACCGGAATACCGTATATCTTGGCGGCTGTGGCGGCATGAATGTCGGCTCCGCTGCGGAAGGCTTCTATCATGTGGGCATCCTGGCTCAGATGGGCCATGATGCGAAGTTCGATCTGCGAATAGTCGGCGGAGAAGAAAATACAGTCTTCGTTTTCGGCTGTAAAGGCTTTCCGGATTTCACGTCCCAACTCATCGCGTACCGGAATGTTTTGCAGGTTCGGATTGGTAGAGCTGAGGCGGCCGGTCGAGGTGACTGCTTGGTTGTAGGACGTGTGGATCTTGCCGGTTTCCGGGTTGATCAGTTCGGGTAGGGCATCGATATAGGTGCTGAGCAGCTTCTTCAGCCCTCGATATTCGAGCAGCTTTCCCACGACGGGATGTTTGGAACGCATTTTTTCCAGTATTTCTTCACTCGTGCTATAGCTGCCTGTCTTTGTCTTCCTCGCTTTCTCTTCTATCTTGAGGTGATCGAAAAGGACTTCGCCGACCTGGCGGGCAGAATTGATGTTGAACTTCATTCCTGCCAGTTCGTAGATCTCTTTCTCCAACTTCTTGAGTGCGGTCGTCAGTTCCTCGGACGATTGTTTCAAGGCGACGGTGTCAAGCGTCACTCCCGTATATTCCATTTCAGCCAATACATATATTAAAGGCATCTCGATGTCATAAAAAAGCGATTCGAGTCCTTCTTTTTCCAGACAGGGGGTAAAATAGTTTTTCAGCTTGAGCGTGATGTCCGCGTCCTCGGCGGCATATTCGGCTACTTGGGCAACCGGGACGTCACGCATGGTAAGTTGTTTCCTTTCTCTCGGGCCGATCAGTTCCTCGATCCGTACTGTTTTATATTTAAGGTATGTTTCGGCGAGGTAGTCCATACCGTGACGCAGTTCGGGATTCAGAAGGTAGTGGGCGATCATCGTGTCGAATAGAGGGCCGGCTATCCGGATTCCATATTTGCGGACGACAAGGATGTCGAATTTTATATTTTGTCCGATCTTGAGAGATTTCGGATTCTGCAGGGCGGGGGAGAAGTGGGCAAGAATTTTGTCGGCTTCTTCGCGGGCTGCCGGAACAGGGGCGTACCAGGGCTCGGTTTCCTTCACGGCGAACGACATCCCGACCAATCCGGCCTTCAATGGATCTATACCATCTGTTTCCGTGTCAAAAGCAAAAAAATCCTGTTCGTTCAAAAACCGCCCTAATTCTATTCTTTTTTCCTCTGTATCAACAAGATAATAGGTGTGAGGAGTAGACTTTAAGTTCGCGAGAGTCGAATATTTGGGAACAGCCGTAGGTTCGGTCGCAAATTCTTCAAAGAGCGAGCCTTGAATCGGGCCTGCCGGAGCTGCTTTTTTTCTTGTACCGGTTTTTGCTGGCGCCGGTGCTGTTTTGGACTCCGTTTTGACTTTTTCCGGCTCTCCGCTCATTCTGTTAATAAATGTTCTGAATTCTAATTCAGTGTAAATCTCTACGAGACGTTCCTCATTCATCTTTTCACGGATGCATTTGGCAGCATCGAACCGGATCGGTACATCCGTCTTGATTGTTGCCAGGAATTTGGAGAAGCGGATCTGCTCCATGTTCTCCATGACCTTCTTTTGAAGGGAGCCTTTCAGCTTGTCGGTATTCTCCAAAAGATTTTCGATCGTTCCGAATTCGGCCAATAATTTCTGGGCGGTCTTTTCACCGACACCCGGACATCCGGGGATGTTGTCGGAACTGTCGCCCATCAGTCCTAAAAGGTCGATCACCTGGTCGACGGATGTCAGGCCGTATTTGTCCAGTACTTCGGGTACGCCCATAATCTCGTAGTCACCGCCGAAGCGGGGGCGGTACATGAATATATGTTCGGATACCAGCTGGCCGTAGTCTTTGTCAGGTGTCATCATATATACTTCGAAACCTTCTTTTTCGGCTTGCTTGGCAACCGTGCCGATAACATCGTCGGCCTCATAGCGCGGAACTTCCAGTATCGGGATATTGTAGGCTTCTATGATGTCTTTGATGAAAGGGACCGACTTGCGGATATCTTCCGGCGTCTCTTGCCGTTGCGCCTTGTACTGTTCGTAGGCTTCGTGGCGGAAAGTCGGACCTTTCGGGTCGAAGCCTACCGCAATATGGGTCGGGTTTTCACGTTTCAGGACATCTTCCAGGCTGTTGATAAAACCGAAGATGGCCGAAGTGTTCATGCCTTTGGAGTTGATACGCGGGTTCTTGATAAAAGCGTAGTAAGACCGATAAATCAATGCATATGCATCTATGAGGAATAACTTCATCTCTTTTAACACGTTTTAGTGTGACAATTGTCGGTAAATGTACGAAAAAACTCGCTTACTCGATACTTTTTGTTACTTTTGCGCATCTTAGGATCAATTATGAAGGATAGAAGTAAAATAGAACAACCGGTTGCCGTAGAGTTTAAACGTTTTAATGATGAGTTTGCTGCTTCGCTGCGAAGCGAAACGAATCGTTTGCAATCAGCTATTGACCAGATACTGAATGCGAGCGGAAAACATGTCCGCCCCTTATTAGTACTTTTGACGGCTAAAGCATGTGGGCAGGTAACGGATAATACGATCAATTCGGCTGTTCTGTTGGAACTGCTTCATACTGCCACACTGATTCATGATGATGTGATCGACGAGACAAAACAGCGTCGCGGGGTTCCTTCCTTGAATGCCATATTCGATAACCGCATTTCTGTCTTAGTGGGCGATTATGTCCTTTCCACCGCGTTGATCCGTTCTATCCAGACAGGTAATCTGCAAATCATAGGTATTGTTTCCAATCTCGGACGCGATCTTTCGGAAGGGGAGATCAAGCAGTTGGAAACGGCCGAAGAAAGCATCATCGACGAATCCTGCTATATGCAGGTGATACGGAAAAAGACGGCCATGCTGCTTTCCGCTTGTGCCGAGATCGGTTCCATCTCTGCCGGGGCATCCGGTGAAATGGTGGAAAAATGCCGTGAGTTCGGCGAATACTTAGGTTACTGTTTCCAGATCAAAGATGATATCTTCGACTACTTCAAAGAAGCGAATATCGGCAAACCGACCGGCAACGATATCCGGGAGGGAAAGGTCACGCTCCCCTTGCTGCACGCGTTGCAGACGGGTAGGAGAGAAGAGGCAGAACATTGCCTTCATATCATAAATGAAAAAGACTTTACCACAGAGAATATAGATTTGCTGATTGATTTTGCGAAAGCGAACGGGGGAATCGAATATGCTGAACAGCGTATGCAGGTATATCATGACAAAGCGGTCGAGGTTTTGATGACACTTCCTGAATCGGAAGCACGCGAAGGTTTGCTGCTGCTTGCCGATTACATCGTAGAACGCCGTAAATAGGTTTTTACGTTTTACTGTCATACTATCATTTTCTTCTTGTATTCTTTGAATATCAAGCTGATTCAGATATGATAGTTGCTTTTCCATCTATCATGTTTATCTATCATACCATCATGTTCCCCTTTTGTTAAAGTATTATTGCTTGAAATACAGCTAAATAAAGATATCTCTCCGTTGAATGCGCATAGTACCTTGGAGAAACTTCCGGAAGATACGGAAAAAGATGAATGAACTGCTTATATAAACACGACGACACCCGGATGTAGGCGATCCCTGCATCCGGGTGTTCGTTTAGGGTAGATCCGGGTGTAGCGGGAGGGAACCTCCGGGAGTAGCCGAATTTATGTCGTTATCTTTGGAAGAAAAGACTATGGGTTTGTGAGAAATATCCCGTTGCTTTTCTTCTTATTTTCCCAGACGGTGTTCGATGTCTTCCACCAAACTGCTGGCTCCTATGCGGAACAGGTCTTTATTCAACCAATCGTTTCCTAATACTTCCTTGACGATGGTATAGTAGCGGACAGCCTCTTCTGCCGTGCGGACACCGCCTGCAACTTTAATACCGACACGTTTTCCCGTGATGGAATGGTACTTTTTCAAGACTTGGCACATCGTGTAAACGGCTTCCGGAGTGGCTCCCGGATAACCTTTCCCTGTCGATGTCTTGATGAAGTCCGCACCGGAATAGACTGCGAGGACAGCCGCCTTCTGAATGCTTTCGGGAGTCTGGAGAGCACCTGTCTCAAGGATGACCTTCAGTTTGGCATCACGGCAGCTTTCTTTGATCTCTTGAATTTCTTCGCTAAGTTCGTCATAATTTTCTTCGAGGAAATAGCCTAAGTTCATGACAACGTCGATTTCATCGGCTCCCTGCATGACGGCCATCGCTGTCTCGGCAATCTTTATTTCCATGAAGGTCTGCGAGGAAGGGAAACCGCCTGCTACGGACGCAATCTTTACCTCCTGTGCGGAGAGGGCCTCTTTTACCGTCTCAACAAACAGGGGATAGGTGCAGATGGCGGCAACGTTGGGTACGTCGGGGCGGGTTCCTTCGAAATCGTTCACCTTGTCGACCAGTTTCCAGATGCTCTCTTTCGTGTCGATACTGGTGAGGGAAGTCAGGTCGATGAAACCGTGAATCTGCTTCAAAACGTCGGGAGTGAAGTTGTCGTTCCCATGTTTTCCGAGCAGTGTCTTTACCCGTCCGGTCACTTCTTCCGTTGTGCCGGCCGCCTCGAATTTGGCGAATGCTTGCTGGTATTTATTGGTGTGGAGATGTTCGGTGTCTTCATCATGATGGTGATGTCCGCATCCACATTCGTGATCGTGTTCGTGTACCATAATCTTATAGTTTTTTATTGTTTATATGTCGTTCTTTATCCCGGTTCGTTTTCTTTTGCAGGTTCTTTTCGAAAGCAGCCGTCAGGTCGACGCCTGTCTGGTTGGCAAGGCAAAGCAATACCCATAGGACATCGGCCATTTCATCGCCTAAATCGCGGTGTTTCTCGCTCTCCTTGAAAGATTGTTCACCATATGTGCGGGCCATGATGCGGGCCAGTTCGCCGACTTCTTCGGTCAGAATGGTCATATTCGTCAGTTCGTTGAAGTAGCGGACACCATACGTTTTGATCCAGCTGTCCACCTGCTCCTGTGCCTGTTTAAGCGTAATTTCTGCCATATCTTTTCATTCTTTGTTTTGTGAGTCGATCCAGATCGTGACAGGCCCGTCGTTCACCAGTTCCAC
>ENA-OPSK01001656-OPSK01001656.1-human-gut-metagenome-genome-assembly--contig:-NODE-1656-length-15829-cov-2.429631_pt1 | contig 15829 bp, 15 predicted proteins | sample MGYA00241807_ERZ501905 | MGnify/ENA primary metagenome ERZ501905 (study PRJEB25962, sample SAMEA2042111) | human gut metagenome | biome: human gut; feature: human-associated habitat; material: faeces...
GTATCTTGTGGATACGGAGAAAATCGTATTTGGCGGCGGCGTTTCTAAGGCAGGGGAGCTGCTTCTGCAAAAAGTCGAAAAAGCCTACAGGAGCAGGGTTTTTGCGCACAGCAGAGAAAAGGAGTTCCTTTTGGCAAAGCTGGGCAATGCCGCAGGGATGCGCGGTGCGGCGGCATTGTTGCTACAGAAAATCAAATAGAAGCATGTAAATAGTGGACAAAAACGGTGTTAAGTTTTTGTGAAAATATGCTGAAAAAGAAAAATGACAAAAATTCCGCGCAAAAAAGAAGGAAAACACGGAGTTTTGGAGAATTTACAATATAACAGGAAACATCCGAAGCGGATATCCTGTCAAATTATGAATGATTCAAAGGCATACCACCGGAAAACTATTTAAAGGGGGAGATTGCAATGGTTAAAATTCTTGCAGGCGAAAAAGGTGAAGGCAAAACAAAAAGAATGATCGACATGGCAAATGCAGCCGGCAAAGAGGCAAAGGGCAATATTGTCTTTGTTGATGACGACAACAGCCACATGTACGATTTGCATTATAGTGTGCGTTTCGTAGAAACACCGAAGTTCATTATGGAAGATCCACAGGTATTCAGAGGCTTTGTGTGTGGTATCCTTTCTCAGAACAGTGATATTGAAACCATTTACATTGATGGGTTGAACCATATTATGGACAGAATCAGCGACGCAGATTTCACAGCCTTCATTCAGGAATTGGATAAGACTTCCAAGGAAGCGGAAATGGATATGGTTATGATTATCAGCCGCAAAACAGATGCACTTCCTGCAGAGGTACAGCAGTATCTGATTTAATCTTTTAAAATTGAAACATTCATGAACCGAAAAGGGACTCTTTTTAGAGTCCTTTTTTATTGCAAAGGAATATTGTTTGTAAGAAAAAACAGTTGTAGGACAAAAAGGACAAAATTTGCTTAAATTTTTGTATAATTTGAAGAACAGAACAGTATTTCACTTTACTTTTGGGTTTTCTTTGTGCTAAAATACAAGCTATAGAACGTATTTTGTATGCAAAAATGGAAAAATAGAACAATTCTTTGTTTATTTTTTTTAACGAAATCATGGAGAGAAACCAGAAAGGGAGAACAGACATGAACAAATTTCAGGAAATGTACCGTGCAAAGCTGAAAACAGCAGAAGAGGTTGCAATGTATGTAAAATCCGGTGATATCTGTGCCTGTCCTACAGGCTTGGAGGAGCCCGAAACCATCTGTGCGGCTGTCGGCGAAAGAGCAAGACGCGGCGAAATCACAGGAGTACAGCACCATGCGATTCTGTCCGTAAAGGGCAATGCGTTTATGGACCCTGCACTCAAGGGTAAATATGATTATGTATCCTGGTTTACAGGCGGCGCAGGCAGAAAGGGAATTCAGCAGGGCTACTATACCTATGTACCGAATAACTACAGCACAGCACCCGGCTACTGGAGAGACTGCATGCCCAGACTGGATGTATTCTATGCTGAGGTTTCCCCGATGGACAAGCATGGCTATTTCTCCTGCGGCATGGCCGGGGCAGAGGTGGTTGCGCTGAGAGATAAGGCAACGATCATCCTGCTGGAGGTCAACGAAAAAATGCCCCGTGTTATGGGGAATAACCTGATTCACATTTCTCAGGTAACGGCTCTGTGCGAATCCTGCCATGAGCTGCTGGAGCTGCCCGAAACCGTACTGACAGAAACAGATAAGAAAATCGGTCAGATGATTGCGGACGAGGTTCCCAACGGCGCAACCCTGCAGCTGGGGATTGGCGGCGTTCCCAATGCGGTTGGCGTTCTGCTGCGCGATAAGAAGGATCTGGGTCTGCATACCGAAATGTTTACAGACAGCATGGTTGACCTGCTTGAATGCGGCGCAGTTACCAATATGAAAAAGCCCATCAATGTCGGCAAAACGATTGCCACACTGGCTTGGGGCACAAAGAAAATGTACGAATACATGGATGATAACCCTGCATTTGAAATGCACCCCGTTGATTATACAAACAACCCCTATGTCATCGGTCAGCATGACAACTTCATTTCCGTGAATGCCTGTGTAGAGATTGACCTGTTTGGTCAGGTTTGTGCGGAATCTCTGGGCACACTGCATTACAGCGGTTCCGGCGGTCAGGTGGACTTCGTGCGCGGTGCGAACCTTTCCAAGGGCGGCAAGGGCTTTATCGCGATGACTTCTACCGCGAAAAACGGTACGGTTTCCAAGGTAAAACCCGTGCTGACACCCGGCTCCATTGTGACAACCTCTAAGAATGAAGTGGACTTCCTGGTAACGGAAAACAATATTGTTCGTCTGAAGGGCAGAACCGCAAGCGAAAGAGCGAAAATGATTATCTCTCTGGCGGCACCCGAATTCAGAGATGAGCTGCTGTTTGAAGCAAAGAAAATGAATCTGATTGTATAAGTGGTAGTAACACAAAAGCCCGACCGAATGCAGGGTGCCCGTAATACAGGAAACAACAAATTTTCAATGATTATGGCATCTGGCAGTCGAGGTTAGCAAAAGACATAATGAGCGATACTTGGTTTGAATGACCAGGTATCGCTCATTTGCGTATGCGACAAACTTCACTTTTTCTTTCCTTTCCGGTACAATCAAAATGCAAATAAGATTGATTGGAGGTACTATTATGGTGCAGAATTTACCCTATATTCAATGTGGGAACTACTTTATCCCTGACATCAGATTAGTAAATGTAGAAACACAGATACTCGGCAAATATGGTAGGATGCGCAGGGCATTTCTTGAGGAAAATAATCAGATGCTATTGAATGATTTGATTTTGACGGAGAAGTTGTTTCCGCATCTTTGGGAAGTACAGCAGGCCTGTGTAAAGCGAATGGAGTTGCTGATGGAGGAGTTGTTGGCGAATAATCCTGCTCCAGACAAGGCAACACAGCAGCTTGTATGGGTAGCACATATGAATAGTTTGAAAGCACAGGCGGAAGAAAGCGTCCTACGGGAACTGGTCTATGAGGAGGACATCGTATGAAAATTCTTGAAGAATTTTGGTACGGCAATATTGAGCCTACCGACTTACGATACTTCTTCCTGTAAAGAGTATAAGAAATTACAGGAACTGATTTGCCGGAATGAAGAAAGACTCCGAGTAGCTATGACGGACGAACAGAAAACATTGTTCGAGAAATACACGGATTGTGTCCGAGAACATCAAACCATTACGGAGTGCCTGATATTCCAGAACAGCTTTAAGCTGGGTGCCAGAATGATGTTGGAAGTCATGGAAGAATAAAGAACATAGACGATTTGATGCCACCCGTAGGAGCGATCCTTCGGGTGGCATTTTGTATCTATCAAATTGCAAAAAATATTTTCCGTCTGTCTAAAATCGGTGTTTTCAATCGTTATTATAGTTAAACGAATATGAGGGGGGGTGATATGTTGCCCGAGAAATTATTGAAACAAGTGGCTGAGGAATTTGCTCTTGCAATGAATGAGAGTTTACCGAAACCGGAACAATGTCAGCATCAATTCTCCGAAGAGTTTGAGCGCAAAATGCAGCGTCTCCTGTCCGCTGTTCCAATCAATACGCAAATAGCAGTGGTTGTTCCTGAACTGAGTTACAACCAAACCTATGAATTGCAATGAAGGCTGGCCTATTGGGTCAGCCTTTACTCTGTGGATTCACAACTCTTGAATTGTGTTTTTGACAATTCAAGAACTGTGAAAATCACAATGTAATAATACTGATATTAATAATACTGATTATAGTGATACTGATCCTTTCCGTTCTGGAAGAGAATTGACGGGAAATGACTCTTTTACTGCTATTTACCGACGGTAAATGACCATTTATTAATAATCACAAAAACAAAGTTTACATCGCATATAGTTGCGAATGTATCTTGAAAATTGCGACAAGATTTGCTATTATTATACACAGTAAGCGTGAAAGCAGAAACAGGAGGTAGACGCATGGCTATTTCATATAACCGAATGTGGAAACTGCTTGTCGATAAGAAAATGAGTAAAGCAGATTTACGAAAAGCGGCAGATATTGCTCCCAATACAATGACAAAGCTTCGCAGAGATGAACCGGTCAATCTTGCAATCCTTGGCAGGATTTGTGACGTGTTGAACTGCGATTATGGTGATTTAATGCAATATGTGCCGGAGGAGAATGCAAATGACTAATAAACAGTTGAAAAACTTAAAAGATACATTATGGACGACTGCCGATCAGCTACGTGCTAATTCTGGCTTGAAGTCCACGGAATACGCCGAGCCTATTCTCGGCTTGATTTTCCTGCGATTTGCAGATGTAAAATATAGCAAGTTCGAGCCTGAGATCAAGGCAGAGTTTAATTCTACCAAAGGTACTCGTATGGAACGCCCTATCTACGAAATCGCTATCGAAAAATGCGGTTTCTATCTGCCTGAAGAAGCTCGATATGATTGGCTGCTGAATTTGCCTGAAAGCGAAGATCTTGCCAAGAAGGTTAAAGAAGCTATGGAAGCGGTTGAAAAATACACCGCTGAATTGGAAGATACTCTTCCAAAGGATATTTATTACAGCGTTAACAGTGAGGATGATCCGCTCGTATTGGCAAAGCTCTTGAAGAACTTTAAGGATATTCCTGCTGATGTGGAACTGGACATCTTCGGTGAGATTTACGAATACTTCCTGGGTGAATTTGCGCTGGCTGAAGGTCAGGGCGGCGGTGAATTCTTCACCCCTGCATCTGTTGTCCGTTACATGGTTGAAGTCCTTGCGCCTACTGAGGGTAGGATTCTCGACCCAGCTTGCGGTAGCGGCGGTATGTTCGTTCAGACTGCCCATTATATTGAAAAGCACAAAGCGCAAGGTAAACAGATGAACCTGCGTGCTTATGGCGTAGAAAAGACGGGCGCAACCGTTCGCCTGGCAAAGATGAACCTTGTCCTTAACAATGTTCGTGGCACCATTACCCATGCAAACTCCTATTACCGTGATCCATATGATAGCTTTGGTAATTTTGATTATGTTATGGCAAATCCGCCTTTCAATGTGGATGGCGTAGAACTGGATCAGGTTAAGGATCAGCCTCGTTTTAATACCTACGGCGTGCCTCAGAATAAAACCAAAAACAAAAAGAAAGATGCCAAGGAAACCGTTCCTAACGGCAACTACCTATGGATCAATCAGTTTGCAACTGCGCTGAATGATACTGGTCGTGCTGCTCTGGTTATGGCAAACTCTGCATCTGATGCAGGTAACAGTGAAAAGGATATTCGTATAAAGCTGATTGAAAGCGGCATTATCAGCCAGATGGTAACACTGCCGTCCAATATGTTTACCTCTGTTACGCTGCCTGCTACCCTATGGTTCTTTGATAAGGCGAAAGTAAAGAAGGATGAAATTCTGTTTATTGATGCCAGAAATATTTTTACACAAATTGACCGTGCGCACCGCAAATTCTCCGATGAGCAGATCAGAAACCTCGGTATCATAACCAGACTGTATGAGGGCAAAACCGAGGAATTCGAAGCCCTGCTGGCAGAGTATCGTGCCAAATTGGCAGATGCACCGAAACTCTCTGACGATGAAGATATTATGCCTAAAAGTTACTGGCAATCCAATATTGACTGGCTGACAGAACGCTTCCCGGAAGGGAAATACAGAGATGTTGTCGGCCTGTGCAAGGCAGCAACAATCGGCAAGATTTATGATGACAAAGGAAATGTTGTTGGCTATGAGGATGACAGTATCGGTGATCAGGACTTTTCTTTGAACCCCGGTCGTTATGTTGGCGTTGCAATCGAGGATGACGGCTTAACGCAGGAAGAGTTCAAGGAGCGAATGATGGTATATTACACGGCTCTTTCCAAGTTGAACGAAGAAGCACACGGTTTGGAAGATAAAATTGCAACCAATTTACAGGAGTTATTCCAATGAGCCAAATAAAGAAAAAACATATTCGGTCCAAAACAATTTGGCAGATATTTTTGATGTTCCTTGAGATTGCTGTTATAGTTGGTGGTTTGACTTTGGGAAGCAGTCTGTTATGGGAATTTGAATCGGGACTGGATATTTTAGAACGAGTTGGCTTGTTCTACGGTTTTTATCAGATTCTTACCTATATCATTCTGTCGAACCTGAATGATATAAAAGCAGACGAATTTCTTGCACTCAAAAACACAGCATCTATTGCATTGAAAGCCTGTGAATATAACGATGAGCTCTGGAAAGGTATTGCCAAAGACCAGATTGATAAGCAGTTAGATAGTGGCGTTTTCAATGATATGCTTGTGCGCAAAAACTATGGTGTTCTTAAACAGTGTATAGACGAGAACGCAATAAAAAACATTGAATATATGATTATCTGGGCAGAGCATTGCGCCGAAGAAAGTCAGTTGCTTTGGAGATTTTCGTTCCTGCTCAGATTGGTTAAATAACGGAAAGGAGGCGGAGAAAAATGAGTAAATGGGAAGAAAAAAGATTGGAAGACATTATTGATGTAAATCCGCCTGTAAAGCTGAAAAAGGGAGAATCTTACCCTTTTATTGATATTGATAAAGTATCACCCACTCGCCGCTCTGTGACAAACGAAGATGTAAAAATTTATGATGGACAAAGCAGCAGCAAGTTTTGCGATGGTGACACCGTTTTTTCACGCATTACGCCTTGTTTGGAGAATAGGAAGATTGCCAAAGTATCTATTAATGGTGACGCTGCGCTTGGCTCTACGGAGTTCTATGTTTTCAGAGCAAAAAAGAAAAAAGCTGATGCCAGATTCACTTATTACCTGACATCCAGCGATGCGGTTGTGTTGCCTGCAATTAACAGCATGACCGGAGCAAGTGGTAGACAGCGTGCAGATAAGAGATTTATACAGCGACTAAAACTCAATCTGCCGGATCTTCCTACGCAAGAACGTATCGCAGATATTCTCTCTGCGTATGACGACCTGATTGAAACAAACAGCCGTAGAATCGAGCTATTGGAACAAGCCGCACAAGAGCTGTATAAGGAATGGTTTGTCCGTTTCCGCTTCCCTGGGCATGAAAATGCCAAGTTTGAAAATGGTCTGCCTGAAGGGTGGAGCTATGTCCGTTTTGGAAAAGCAATCGATATTATCGACGGTGATCGAGGTGTGAACTACCCAAAACAGGAAGAGTTTTATCCAGAGGGAGATTGCTTGTTCCTAAATGCAGGCAATGTTACCACGAAGGGGTTTGATTTTTCAAGCTGCGCCTATATTACCAAAGAAAAAGACACAATTCTTCGTAAGGGTAAATTACAGCATGGGGATGTTGTACTTACAACCAGAGGTACAGTTGGTAATGTTGCTTTTTACAATGAAACTATGACGTTTTCTGAAATGCGTATCAATTCTGGTATGGTTATTCTGCGCAATTTGGGCGTGGTTTCTCCGGAATATATCTACACTGCACTGCGTCATGAGTATCTACAGAAACTCATGACTCTGTATGCTTCTGGTTCTGCTCAGCCGCAGCTACCGATAAAGGATATGAAACGCATGAAGATTATCAAGGCCGACGCAAAGACAATGGAGCGTTTTACAGAAATGAGTGCTGATATTTACAGCCAGATTTCTTTGCTCATTATGAAAAATCAAACCCTTGCCAAGCAGCGTGATATGCTGTTACCTCGTCTGATGAGCGGCAAACTGGAGGTGTAGATATTGAAGACAAATATAAAGTTCATTAAATTCTTTTCAATCACATCGATTGTGGCCTTTATTGCTTGTTATATTACAAGTTTAGTTGCATTTGAAGAACCGTGGTTGAATAGCAACTTCCTTTTCAGTATATTCAGTGGAGTATTTGCAAGTTTTATTGTTGTGCTTATTACGGAAATCAAAAAGTATTTTGATAACAAAAGCATGGCAGAGAATTGTATATATGGCAACTGTGTTGGCTTGTATACAGAGTTAACTGTTCAAATTAAGCAGCTAAATATGTATCTTGAAAATAAAACGGAGCTATTTCCGGGAACTATTCTGGAACACAGAATGCCTTCCTTGTCTTCTTTCAATAATACTTTACGTCTTATTGATTATACAACTATAAGAAAGAAAAATGTGCTGTTTCATCGATTTACTTCTTTCGTTCAGCAAGAAGTTCCAAAAGTAGAATACCACATAGGAAATTGCAGCAATCTGCAAATTGCAGTAAATCAAACGCAGATAAATCATTTGAAGCAGGAAGGCATGACATATTCCCCTACGACTGCAGATCCTTTGGTTAATATAGCGGTACAGAAAATTAAAGCGAGCGCAGAAGCACGGAGAGTCGCAATAGATGGCTTTTTGCAAACAATGATGTCTTTTTATCCCAATCGTTTTAATTGGGATAATGAAAAAGCTGCGATAAATCAAGTTTCTTTTGATATGCAGGAAATGCACAAACAAAGCAAGGACTTTTTTGAAAATTAAAATTTAAGGAGGAGCAGAGGTGTTTGCAGCAAGTACATATGATGAAATCATTGAATACGAGCGACTGGTTGAGAATCAGGAAATTGTAGTTCTTTTGTTTGTGAAACCAACAAGTCAAGATGCAGTTGATATTATTCGAGAATTTGAGTACATCCATTATAATTCCTCAAAATACTGTTCAATATATGCTGTTGGATATAGCAATGACTTTCAAAAACAATCAGATACACATTATAGAAAAATATGTGAAATATTAAATAGTGATTGGTATTTTAGTAGTAAAGCATTTGTTGAATTTAAAGACAACTTAGAAAAGAGGATTAAGTGGAAATACTCTGGAGAAACTGAAATTCTTGTATTGCAAAATAACCCTGGTAAACATGATCCTTTGAATTTTACAAACTATATTGCGATCGATGTGAATAAAGGGTTGAAGGAAGGCTATATAGATTCATTTCAAAGGTTTATGGAATCACTTGTCCGCAGCGCAAAAAGTTCTGTTACAGCAAAAGAAGCGATGTTCGAAATCAGAAAAAGCAGAGTGAGTGTCAAAGAAATTATCTTAGGAGCGATTGATGATCCCAAAAAAATTCCTAATCCAGCTAAGAAGATCATAAAAGATAGATTATTTTATCGGTGTGCTAATAATGTATAATTAAGAAACTTCTACTTTTAGGAGGTGATTCTATGCCGAAAATCATAACGGAAGATATGATTGAGCAAGCCGCCATTAAGGCTTTGCAGGAGCGGCATGACTATAATGTTCTGAACTGTATGACAGAAGAACCGGACACACTTCCTGACGGAACCGGACGTAAAGATAAGAAGCAAGTTGTCCTGCCGGATGTGATGTTCGAGAGCTTATGCCGGATCAATCCGGATATTCCAGAGCAGACCGTTCGCACGGTGGTGAACGAGTTGTGTCACACTCCTGTTTCTGGAGATTTAATGTTGACCAATTACCAGAACTATCAGAAGATCCGTAACGGTATCACTGTGGAATACAGCAAGAACGGCAAGAAAACCTCTAATATCCTCCGTCTGCTGTCCTATAATGATGTTTTGAGCAATACATTTACGGTAGCTTCTCAAATGTGGATCAGAGGAGAAACGCATTGGCGCAGACCGGATCTGATTATCTTCATCAATGGATTCCCGGTGGTTTTCATTGAATTGAAAAACAGCAATATTCCGGTGAAGAATGCCTATGACATCAATCTGAAGAATTATCTGAAGGATATACCGTATCTATTCAACTACAACCAGATTTGTGTTCTGTCTAATGGTATGGAAACTCGTCTGGGAAGCTTTGCCGCAGGGTATGAGTTTTTCTTTGAATGGCTGAAGGTTGAGAACGAAAAGGAAAACCCGGACAGAAAAGCCATCCGAGAGAACTGTACCAGTTTGGAGTATTTTATTGCCGGTCTTTGTGAACCGAAAAATCTGCTGGATTACATAGAAAACTTCATTCTTTACGATCGCCGCAGAACAAAGATCATTGCAAAGAATCATCAGTTCTTTGGCGTGAACAATGCCTACAATGCTTTCCTGCGTCGTGAAGAATTGAAAGGCAAGTTAGGTGTGTTCTGGCATACTCAGGGTAGCGGCAAGAGCTATTCTATGGTTATGCTTGCTCGTAAGATCAAGCATAAATGTATGGGTAATTTTACATTTCTTATCGTTACTGACCGTGAAGATCTGGATACGCAGATTTATAAGAACTTCCTGCGTACAGAGTTTATTACCGATAAGGATAAGGTGCAGCCTGCGAATAGCAAGCAGCTGCGTGAAGAACTGAAAACAAACAAGTCCATTCTGTTTACGCTGATTCACAAGTTCAGATACGACAAGGGCAAGAAATATCCTGTTTTGTCTGAGCGTGACGATATTATTGTTATCGTTGACGAGGCTCACCGTACTCAGTACAAAGATTTGGCAGAGAATATGCGCACCGGCTTGCCGAACGCACAGTTCCTGGCATTTACAGGGACACCTCTGCTTGGAGCAAAGCGACTGACCAATGCGTGGTTTGGTGATTATGTCAGCGAATACAATTTCGCAGAATCTATCAAGGATAACGCTACCGTACCGCTCTACTATGTGAAGCGTGTACCTGAAGTAGAGTTGCAGAACGATTTCCTTGATTCTGATTGTGCGGAAATTTTGGAAGAAGAAAACCTGACGGATGCAGAACAGCGCCGTCTGGAAAATCACTATGCAAAGGAACTGGAAGTCATCAAGCGTGATGATCGTCTGGATGCCATTGCTCAGCACATAGTTTATCATTTTCCTCGCCGTGGTTTCCGAGGAAAGGGCATGGTTATTTCCGTAGACAAGTTTACTGCCGTGAAGATGTACGATAAAGTCAGCTACTACTGGAAAGAAGAAATTAAAAAGTTAAATGCGCAGATCACCAAAACCAAGGATGCTGCTGAGAAACTCCGTCTGAAAGATCTTGTGGACTATATGCGCAAAGTGGAAATGGCTGTTGTCATCAGTGAAGATGCCGACGAAGAAGCTAAATTTGCAGCAGAAGGATTGTCGATAAAACCGCATCGTGATCGTATGAACAAGGTTGATGAAAATGGTTTTGATATTGAGGATAATTTCAAAGACCCGAACAATCCGTTACAATTGGTTTTTGTCTGCGCTATGTGGCTAACAGGATTTGATGCACCGTCTGTCTCCACCTTGTATTTGGACAAGCCGATGAAAGGTCATACGCTGATGCAGACCATTGCCCGTGCCAACCGTGTATATAACGGCAAGGAATGTGGTTTAATCATCGACTATTTGGATGTGTTCAAGTATCTGAAACGTGCTCTGGCTGATTATGCGTCTGATGACGGTGGCTTAATGCCAGTAAAAGACGTGGACAAGCTTTTGGGGCAGCTGCACGAAGCAATCGACCTGACCAAAACTTTCTGCATGAGTCATGACGTAGATCTAAATAAGGTTGTTGAAGATGGCGATACATTCAAGAATTTGTCTCTGTTTGAGGATTATGCAAATACCATTGTTAGTAATGATGATGTGAAGAATGAGTTTGCTGTAATGGCAAATACCGTTGATGGTCTGTACGAATCCCTACGACCGGATATTTTCAAGATGGATTTTGAGCCTGCATACAAAGATGCCATCCTCTATTTGAAGGGAATCATTGATGGCAAAATCCGTCCGGAAAAGATTGAAGTAGCACAAGCCAGAATCAACGAACTGTTAGATCAGAGTGTTATTACTGCCGCTGATGCGAGAAAATATACCATCACAGAAGCGGGAAAAGAACTTGATCTGTCTAAGCTGGATATTGATGAACTCAGATCTCAATTCAAAAAGCTGAAGAACAAAAACCTTGAAATCGTTAATCTGCGTAAGCATATTGAAGAAAAGCTTCAAAAGATGTTGCGACGTAATACAACCCGCATAAAGTTTGCAGAGCGTTTCAGAAATATCATTGATGAGTATAATGCCGGCGGCTCTCAAAATGATGATTTTTATGAGAAGCTTCTGAAGTTGATGGAAGAACTTCGTGCAGAGGAAGAACGACATATTAAGGAAGATTTGTCGGAAGCTGAGTTGGAATTGTTTGACCTTCTGCGAAAAGAGCATCTTACTGCGGATGAGGAAAAGCGTGTTAAGTTGGCAGCGAAAGAACTTTATAACACACTTACAGAGAAGCGAAAAGAGTTGTTCATTGTTGGATGGCAAAACGATCCGCAGCCGAAGGAACGAGTGAAGGGTGAGATTGTCTATATCCTGAATAAGTTTTTGCCAGAAAGCTACGACAGAGAAATTTTCTTGAGAAAGAGTACGCTTGTATTTGATCATATTGTTGATCAGGCAATGACCGGTTATAACTGGGTAGCATAGTATAAAAATTATATGAAATGACTTCGTCTCAATTTGGGACGTTGGGACGAAGTCATTTTTCTGCAACGATACAATATTTCTTTGGACCAAGTTGGTCTGAAGTTATCATACAGCTTCCCGACAACTTGTCGGGAATAAAAATAACTTCTCGCCAAATTGGCGAGAGGTACGGTTCCTGCTCTTTGACTTGTTCCCAATTTGGGAACAGGTCCGATCGTGAGAACTCTTAATTTCACTTGTACCCAAGTTGGGCACAAGTTCAAATATGGGAAAAGAGCATTTCGGCTTGTGGACGAATTGGACACAGGTGGCATAGTGGAATTATTCCCAAGTTGGAAATAAATTAGAGCTGTATTTTGCCCCTTCACAAATTGGCAAGCAGTGTAAACCTGTACAGGTTCACTCATTTTCTCGATTTTCCCTCTGGGTCAATCTTCGCAAATTGCTTGTTGGGGAAGCATCCCCAATCCCCTTTGAACGCCACCTACGGTGTCGGCTGCGCATTCATTCTGAATACTTTTACTTACTGACTTCTGCGCAATTTGCATAGAAGTTCAATTTTCTATAAACGAAAAAATGAAAAAACGGGAGAAGTCGTCCATGATTATTTATGTGATGTGTGGCAATTCACTTCCCGACAATTTGTCGGGAAGTCTTGTGGACAACTCGCCCACAAGTAACGAAAGTGGCAATGCTCGGATACAACTTCATCCCAAGTTGGGGGAAAAACTTCGTGCCAACTTGGCACAAAGTTAAAAATGTAGGAAACAGAAAAACGAAAAGTACTTCGACATAATTTGTGTAGAAGTTGAAGGGCTGAGCTTTATGCTTATGAACGAATTGGACACAAGACAGTGCTTCTATTTTCTGAAAATCAACTTCGTCCCAAGTTGGGATGAAGTACTACAGTGTAACTTGCACCAAAGTAAGGTGTAGAGATTTTGTATTGTAAATTCTTGATGAGGTGTCTGGAATTTTATAAATGTCAAAATGACTTCTGGACAATTTGTCCAGAGGTATCATCATGCTTCAATTAGAAAATCAAAAATATCCTTACTGCAACTTACGGCAAAATAAAAATCTGCTATTAGCTGCCTGTTCTCAACTTTTGGATATGCTCTTTAGCTGAACTTGACAAGATTGCTTATTTCGACATTTCATGCTATGATAGTCACAGATGAAAATTAAATACTGCTTCATACAAGATTTTATTGATGGGCAAGTCCCATATTTATACAAACATATTTTTAGTCAGTCCGAACTGTCGGAGCTGTTACATGGAAGCATCAAGTCAGATACAGAATCTTTTGTGTCTGTCATTGTTGCATCTGTGTAGCAGCTTTTTTCATTATCTGACTTTGGACCAAGTTGGTCCGAGGTCAGAACCACAGACAGAAACGGAGGGAACTATTTGATTGCAGTAATTCACAGAGGACAAAAATTCAAAGAAACTATGGAAGCTTTTCAGCAGAAACGAGCAGAGTTTATCGCACGGGGAATCAGAAGTTTTGACACAGAAACCTTGTATGTGTTTCTGGAATGGGTTCGTAGCAACGGCCACAAACTTGATAGAATAACCGGGATGGCAGTATGATGTGAGCGGAGGTGACTATCCATGAAGAAACAGAGAAAAGTTGAAAAAGATAACCGTGGCGTTGCGATATACGCCCGTAAATCCCGTATCACCAATAAGGGTGACAGTATCGGTGTTCAGTTCAAACAATGTGCAGATTACGCTAAAAAGGAATTGGGACTGGATGAAGATTACGAATTTCTTCAATATGAAGATAAAGGTCTCAGCGGATATTTTTCAGACAGACCGGATTTTCAGAGAATGCTGCATGATGTGCAGGACGGAAAAATCAAAGCAATCGTATGTTACAAGCTGGATCGTGTCGGCAGAAAAACAGCAGACCTAATCCGCCTGATGGATTTCTTGGAAATGTACCGTGTTAATCTCTTGATTTGCTCCAATGGTATCAATACTGCCAGCGGACTATATAAAATTTTCATTCAGATATTTGCGGTCATTGCGGAATTTGAAAGAGATACTCTGACAGAAAGAATTGTAGACAATATGATGGAACTTGCAAAGGACGGTCGATGGCTCGGCGGCAATACACCGATGGGATTTACTGTCCGCCGTGTAACAACCGGAAGTGGTAAGGGAAAATCAGCATACAGCTACTTAGAAAGTCTGCCGGAAGAAAAACGCATGGTTCAGCGTTTGTATGAAATTTTTCGAACCACTCGCAGTATCCAGACCACTGCAAAACAGATGAATGAGGAAGGATTCCACACTCCTTCCGGTGCTGCATTTAACGCATCCACCACAAGACTGGTTTTGAGAAATCCCATTTATTGCACTGCTGATAAACGCAGCTATAATTATTTCATCGAACACGACGGCAATGTGTTTGGAGATATGACAGAGTTTGACGGAACTCACGGATTGTCGGCTTACAATAAAACCGACCAAGAAAAGTACGAGGGCAGCGACAGCACATTCATCTCTCCAAAATATGTTCAGACCATTGAAAGCAAGCCTGTTAGTGAGTGGATTATTGCGGTCGGAAGGCATGAAGGCTTTATTTCAAGTGAACAATGGATTGAAGTGCAGGAACTTCTGGATGCTATTGCAGAGAAATACAATCGTCCTCACAGAAAGACCAACGCATTGTTGGCAGGACTGGTGCATTGTCCTCACTGCGGCAGGCGATTGAGTGTGATTTCCGAGTCCGACCGTTGGACGAACGGAAAACCTCGATTCAAATATGTTTGTCCCGGCTATCGCAAAAAGGAATGTAATTTCAAAGCGGTAGACGGCGTTCTTCTGGATGAATTTGTGGTACAGCAGTTATCCGACCTGTCAGATGAAAACAGTGAGCGGTTCAAAGATATTCTCGAAATTAAAATCGAGGAGGTTCTTGAAAAATCACAGACAGTACAGGAGCACACCTTCATTAAAAAGAAACGTGACAAGCTGAAAGCGGATATTGCAGCACAGACAAGAAATCTGCGTGAAGCAGATGGCAATATCAAGCAATTTATTCAAGAGGATTTGCAAAATCTGGCTGAAGAACTGAGGGAAACGGAGCGGCAGCTTTCCAAACTGGATGAGGGCAGAAAGAACAATATGATTGCCATCCGTGACTTGGAAATGACAAAGGAAAGGCTGCTCTCCTTTGCAGAATATGCAAAGGATGCGCAGCCGGAGGTCCTGGTCACTTTGATCCAGACGATTGTAGAAAGAATTTATATCGTTGATAAAGATGATGAGCGTTTTTGCCATATCTTTATCAAGGGCTGTTCCGGAGAAGATTACACCGGCTTCTTCCAGACAGCCGGTTACATAGAGCAAAAAACTACACATGTGTGTGATTCAGAACAGTATTGCATTCACACCAAAGTACAGAAGAAAAGTGATATACAACCAGTACAAAGAAGATATCAGAGATATCATCAAAATATTGTGTAAATATAAAGGTGTGGAAATAATAGAAGGACACTTAATGCCAGATCATATCCATATGT
>ENA-OPSK01001667-OPSK01001667.1-human-gut-metagenome-genome-assembly--contig:-NODE-1667-length-15733-cov-3.481184_pt1 | contig 15733 bp, 15 predicted proteins | sample MGYA00241807_ERZ501905 | MGnify/ENA primary metagenome ERZ501905 (study PRJEB25962, sample SAMEA2042111) | human gut metagenome | biome: human gut; feature: human-associated habitat; material: faeces...
TGGTCTTCAGTTACGTGAAAAACAGAAAGCTAAATTTATCTATGGTGTTCTGGAAAAACCTTTCAGAAACTACTATGCAAAAGCAAAACAGCAGGAAGGAATGACAGGTGACAACCTTATGGTTCTTCTTGAATCCAGACTGGACAACGTAATGTTCCGTATGGGATTTGCTAGAACAAGAAAAGAAGCTAGACAGATTGTTGACCACAAACATGTACTTGTTAATGGTAAACAGGTGAACATTCCTTCTTACCTTGTAAAAGCTGGAGATGTTATCGAAATCAAAGAGAAAAACAAAGGTTCTCAGAGATACAAAGACATTCTTGAAGTAACAGCTGGAAACATGGTTCCTGATTGGTTGGAAGTTGATGCTGAAAACCTCAAAGGTGAAGTAAAAGAACTTCCTAAGAGAGAAGCAATCGATGTTCCTGTTGATGAGATGTTGATCGTCGAGTTATATTCTAAATAATAATTGGAATTAATATCGTATCCCTCAACATTTTTAAACCCATAAGGAGGGTCTGTGTAGTGTTTGATTTTAATAAACCGAATATTGAAATTACTGATATTTCAGAAGATAAGAAATATGGAAGATTTGTTGTAGAACCACTTGAAAGAGGTTATGGAATCACATTAGGTAACTCCATGAGAAGAATTATGCTTTCTTCTCTTCCGGGAGCTGCTATCAGTTCTGTAAAGATTGATGGTGTTTTACATGAATTCAGTTCCATTCCAGGTGTAAAGGAAGATGTAGCAGAGATTATCATGAACTTGAAATCTCTTGCAATCAAAAATTCATCTGAATCTGATGAAGTGAAAACTGCTTATATCGAATTTGAAGGAGAAGGCGTTGTAACAGGTGCTGATATCCAGGCAGACTCTGATATTGAGATTATGAATCCTGAGCAGGTCATTGCTACATTAAGTGGTGGTAAAGACAGCAAATTGTATATGGAAATGACCATTACAAAAGGCAGAGGATACGTGAGCGCAGACAAGAACAAGAGCGATGATTTACCAATTGGTGTAATTCCGATTGATTCTGTTTATACTCCGGTTGAACGTGTCAATATGACTGTTCAGAATACACGTGTAGGTCAGGTTACAGATTATGATAAACTGACATTGGATGTATGGACAAAAGGTACATTGCTTCCAGACGAGGCTGTCAGCCTTGCTGCGAAAGTACTCAGCGAACATTTGAAACTCTTCATCGATCTTTCAGAAGTAGCTCAGGCTGCAGAAGTTATGATCGAAAAAGAGGATGATGAGAAAGAAAAAGTTCTTGAGATGAGCATCGACGAACTTGAATTGTCAGTACGTTCCTACAACTGTCTGAAGAGAGCAGGAATCAATACAGTTGAAGAACTTACAAATAAAACATCAGAAGATATGATGAAAGTACGTAACCTTGGACGTAAGTCTTTGGAAGAAGTACTTGCTAAGCTTAAGGAACTTGGACTTGAGCTTAATTCCGGTGAGGAATAATTAGATTTGCTTAATATTTAAATTTCTGTCCGGTAAGACCGATGTGTGCGGACAGAGCATTTGATTAATAAGCCCGAAGACGCATAACCAAATGTAAATTATGGAGGATAAGTACAATGGCAAAATATAGAAAACTCGGCAGAACTTCTGCTCAGAGAAAAGCCTTAATCAGAAACCAGGTAACAGCATTGTTAAACAATGGTAAAATCATTACAACAGAAGCAAAAGCTAAAGAGATTCGTAAAGAAGCTGAGAAGCTGATCGCTCTGGCTGTAAAAGAGAAAGATAACTTCGAAGAAGTTACAGTAACAGCTAAAGTTGCTCGTAAAGACGAGAATGGTAAGAGAGTAAAAGAAGTTGTAGACGGAAAGAAAGTTACTGTTTATGATGAAGTTGAAAAGACAATCAAAAAAGATATGCCTAGCAGACTTCATGCAAGAAGACAGATGGCTAAAGTTCTGTATTCTGTAACAGAAGTTCCTACAGCAGCTGCAGGAAAGAAGAAAAATACTAAGAAGGTTGATGTTGTAGACAAATTGTTTACAGAGATCGCTCCTAAGTATGCAGACCGTAACGGTGGTTATACAAGAATCGTTAAGATTGGCCAGCGTAAAGGTGATGCAGCTATGGAAGTTTTAATTGAGTTAGTTTAATTAGAATATTTTTTCAGAGGATAGAGATGATAATCTCTATCCTCTTTTTTATTCTAAATTTGAAAATTTGTGAAATTAGCACAAAAAGAGTTAAGAAATTAACGTTAAATATTTAACACAATATATATTGACAAATATTTAACAAGAAGTTATACTGTGTTTGTAATTAAGAAAGAGACGTTCAATTACGGAGGAATAATCAAAATGGCAAAGAAAAAAGAAGTTGTAGTACCTGAGATCGTAGATAGTGTAGAAACACTTGAAGCAAAAATGAAAGCAATGCGCGAAGCACAGAAAGTATTCGCAACTTATAGTCAGGAGCAGGTAGATAAAATCTTTTATGAAGCTGCTATGGCAGCAAATAAACAGCGTATACCACTCGCTAAGATGGCAGTAGAAGAGACTCAGAGAGGTATCGTTGAAGATAAAGTAATTAAGAATCATTATGCAGCAGAGTATATTTACAATGCTTATAAAAATACAAAGACATGCGGAGTAATCGAAGAAGATCCAGCATTCGGAATTAAAAAAGTTGCAGAACCAATCGGATTGGTAGCAGCAGTAATTCCTACAACAAACCCAACTTCAACAGCAATTTTCAAAACTTTGATCTGTTTGAAGACAAGAAACGCAATCATCATCAGCCCACATCCAGCAGCAAAAGCATGTACAATTGCAGCAGCAAAAGTTGTTCTTGAGGCAGCTGTAAAAGCTGGAGCTCCAGAAGGAATTATCGGGTGGATCGATACACCATCACTTGAACTGACAAACACAGTTATGAAAGATGCAGATATCATCCTTGCAACAGGTGGTCCTGGAATGGTTAAAGCAGCTTATTCATCAGGAAAACCTGCACTTGGTGTTGGAGCTGGTAACACACCAGTAATCATTGATGATACAGCAGATGTAAGAATGGCTGTTAACTCAATTATTCATTCAAAAACATTTGATAATGGTATGATCTGTGCTTCAGAGCAGTCAGTAACAGTACTTGAAAGTGTTTACGAAGAAGCTAAGAAAGAATTTGAATATCGTGGATGCTACTTCCTTAAAAAAGGTGAGGAACTCGATAAAGTTCGTAAGACAATCATTATTAACGGAGCATTAAACAGCAAGATTCCTGGAAAATCAGCATACGAGATCGCAAAACTTGCAGGAGTGAAAGTTCCAGAAAGTACAAAGATTCTTATCGGTGAAGTTGAATCAGTAGATATTTCAGAAGAGTTCGCTCATGAAAAATTATCTCCAGTACTTGCTATGTATAAAGCAAAAACATTTGACGAAGCACTTGCAAAAGCAGAACAGCTTGTAGCAGACGGTGGATATGGACATACATCTGCTCTGTACGTTCATCCGGCACAGACAGAAAAGATTGAAAAACACTATGCAGCAATGAAGACATGCCGTGTTCTGATCAACACTCCTGCAGCTCAGGGTGGTATCGGAGATCTTTACAACTTCAAACTGGCTCCATCTCTTACACTGGGATGTGGTTCATGGGGCGGAAACTCCGTATCAGAAAACGTTGGAGTAAAACACCTGATTAACGTGAAGACAGTTGCAGAGAGGAGAGAGAACATGCTCTGGTTCAGAACACCTGAAAAAGTATACTTCAAGAAAGGCAGCATGCCGGTTGCACTGGATGAACTTGGAACAATCATGCACAAGAAAAAAGCATTCATCGTAACAGACTCATTCCTGTACAAAAACGGATATGTAAAAGGAATCGAAGAGAAACTGGATGCTATGGGAATCCAGCACACATGCTTCTATGAAGTAGCTCCGGACCCGACACTGCAGTGTGCACAGAAAGGTGCAGACATGATGCGTTCTTTCGAGCCTGATACAATTATTGCTCTTGGTGGTGGATCTGCAATGGACGCTGCTAAGATTATGTGGGTAATGTACGAATATCCGGATGCAAACTTTGAAGATATGGCTATGGACTTCATGGATATCCGTAAGAGAGTATACACATTCCCTGAGATGGGTAAAAAAGCATACTTCGTAGCAATCCCGACATCTTCAGGAACAGGTTCTGAGGTAACACCATTTGCGATCATTACAGACGCAGAGACAGGTGTAAAATGGCCGCTGGCTGATTACCAGTTACTTCCGAACATGGCAATCGTTGATGTTGACAACATGATGACACAGCCAAAAGGACTGACAAGTGCATCAGGTATCGACGTTATGACACATGCGATCGAAGCATTTGTATCTATCATGGCTACAGACTACACAGATGGTCTTGCTATGAAAGCAGTGAAGATGGTATTTGAAAACCTTCCATCTGCATATGAGAACGGAGCAAATGATCCAAAAGCACGTGAAGAGATGGCGAACGCTTCTTGTATGGCTGGTATGGCATTCGCAAATGCATTCCTTGGATTGAACCACTCTATGGCTCATAAACTGGGAGCATTCCACCATCTGCCACACGGTGTTGCAAACGCAGTACTTCTGACAGAAGTTATGAGATACAATGCATCTGAGGTTCCAACTAAGATGGGAACATTCTCTCAGTATCAGTATCCACATGCACTTGCAAGATACGCTGAGTTAGGACGTTTTGCAGGATGCACAGGAAAAGATGACAAAGAAGTATTTGAGAACTTCCTTGCAAAACTGGAAGTATTAAAAGAACAGATCGGAATCAAGAAATCCATCAAAGAGTATGGTATCGATGAGAAATACTTCCTTGACACACTGGATGACATGGTAGAGCAGGCATTCAATGACCAGTGTACAGGAGCAAACCCAAGATACCCACTGATGAAAGAGATCAAAGAACTTTACCTGAAATGCTACTATGGAAAATAATTTCCGGTAAGGAAAATAAGAGAGAAGGACATTCCAAACGCCAGAAATGGCGGGAGGAGTGTCCTCTTTTTGTGAAAATATAAAAGAAGAAAATTGTTTGTAAGTTAAGAAATTAACAATTATATTCGATAGAAAAAAATCGTGAAAAATTGCACAAAGTTGACTTTAGGGGCTTACATTTCAAAAAAGCAGGAGCTATAATAAGGTCAGTAAAAGAAAAACAGATACCACACCGGAAGGATTTGCCGGGCGGGATAGAATGTATGACAGGAGGCAATTTTTATGAAACTGGAAGAAAAAAACTTAATCGTAAAACGTTCTTACAAAGAAGTGTACAAATGTGAAGAAGGAATTGTAAAAATATTTGCAAAAGAGCATCCGAAGTCAGACGTACTGAATGAGGCTTTAAATACTGCCCGTGTTGAAGAAGCAGGACTGGATATCCCGAGTGTAAAAGAAGTGACACAGATCGATGGAAAATGGGCTCTGGTGATCGAGTACAAAGATGGTAAGACAATGGAAGAGATGATGAAGGTCGATCCTACAAATCTGGAAAAATATATGAATGATTTTGTGGATCTGCAGCTGAGTGTTACAAGTAAAAAGGCACCTCTTTTAAACAAGATGAAAGATAAATTTGCCCGGCAGATCAATGGATTAAAAGTCCTGGATGCGACGACAAGATATGAACTGATGACACGACTGGAAAGTATGCCGAAGCATGACAAGATCTGTCACGGAGATTTTAATCCGAGCAACGTGATCGTTGGAAAGAACGGTAAGATGACTGTGATTGACTGGGCTCATGTGACACAGGGAAATGCAAGTGCAGATGCAGCTATGACCTATCTTTTGTTTGCACTGGAAAGTCAGGAAAAAGCAGATCTGTACCTGAAGATTTTCTGTAAGAAGAGTGATACAGCAATGCAGTATGTACAGCAGTGGCTTCCGATCGTCGCAGCAGCACAGCTTTCCAAGGAAAATGCGCTTGAGAAAGATTTCCTGATGAGATGGATTGATGTTATGGATTACCAATAGAAAAGAGGCTGAAGATCGGTATTAACAAACCGATTTTCAGCCTTCTTTTTATGTACGTATAAATTTCTACCAGCTCTGGAAGAAAAGGTTCCCGCCGACATTGACTCCCGGACGATCGGTAGCACCTGCATACAGGAAGTAGTAGCAGTCAATGACAGAAGAAAGTCTTGCTCCGTTGACTGCGTCCTGGGCAACCTGAAGTGCCAGGCTGGACGGACCGGAATTCAGAACAGAATCAAGTCTTCCGCTCCAGACCGGTTCAAACTGTCTGGTTGCATAGATGACACCGTGAATTGAATTCGGGAAAAGCGGACTTTCCACACGATTCATGATCACGGTCGCTACAGCCAGCATGGAATTATAATCATGTATGGCCTCGCAGTTCAATAAAGCGGCAAAGGTAGTGAGCTCATCATGGGTTGCATCAGAGCCTCCTCCCTGAATGATATCTCCGCCGGAATCCGGTGTAGTCGGAGGTGTCGGAGTCACTGTTGAGTTACCGTCACCGGATGAAGGCTTGTCCGATTCCTGCTGCTGTTCTTGCTGCTGTTGCTGCTGAAGTTCCTGCTGTCTTTTTGCTTCCAGTTCTGCAGCTTCCTGTGCTCTAAGTGCTGCAAGTTGTGCCTGAAATGTAGCCAGATCAGTAGAAGTAGCAGCGGCTTTCGCTTCGAGATCAGACTGCTTCTTATCCAGACTTGTCTGGAGTGAGACCAGAGAATCCTGCTGTGCCTGAAGAGTCTTTTCCTCTTCTGCGATTTGATTTTTCGTCTCCTGCAGTTCAGTGAGCATCTTGCGGTCATAGTCGCTGATGTTCTGGATAAAATCTGCTTTGTTCAGAAAGTCAGTCATATCCTCTGCAGAAAAGAGCATTTCCAGAAGTGATGCGCTTCCGGTCTCGTACATATACTTAATACGTGTCTTCATGTCATTATACTGTTGAGCTTCTTTTGCCTGTGTGTCGGCTAAGGAATCTTTTGTCCTTTGAATCTCGCCATTCGTAATCTCAACCTGCATCTCAGTCGTAGATATCTGATCGCTGATGGCGACAAGTTCCTGATTGATACCGGCCAGCTGGCCTGCCAGATCAGAAGTTTTGCTTTCGAGGCTTTGGGTGCTTTCCTCTGCGGAAACAGGGAGAACAGAAAAAGCCATTGCGAGGGAGCAAATAAGTGCAGTACCTGTTTGCAGCCTGCGTTTTAAGCATGATTTCATAACTTTAATTCCTTTCTATAAAAAAGTCTGTTTCGCTATTATACTATAAATTGCGAAATAACGCAAATTTTGATAAAATAAGTTACAAAACTTTAAGAAAGAGGTTACTGTGAGCAGTAACAGAAAGATGAGGAGTAGGCTTCATGAAAAAGATAAAAATGATAGGACTGGATTTGGACGGGACTCTGCTCAATTCAAAAAAAGAGGTAACTGATCATACAAAGAGTGTACTGGAGGAGGCCATCGCGCAGGGGATCATTGTGCTGGTAGCGACCGGGCGGCCGCTTACCGGTATTCCAGGACAGGTAAGAGCGATACAGGGAATGCAGTATGCGCTGACGACCAATGGGGCGAGAATCTACGATTTGATTCATGAAAAAACGATTCTTTCGCATCCGGTTCCTTATGAAAAAGGAAAGAAAGCGTTGGAAATCACAGAAAAGTATGATACATTACAAGAGGCGTACTTTGACCGGGAGGTATATGCGCAGGAAAATCAGCTACAGGAAATTTGGCGTTATCACAAGAATCCGCATATGTGGGAGTATGTAAGGTCTACCAGGACTGTAGTTCCGTCTATTGTAAAATGGTATGGCGAAGCAAAGCGCGATGCAGACAAACTGCAGCTTATGTTTGCGGATATGCAGGATATAGAGCGTGCCAGAAAAGAGCTGGAAGAGATTCCGGGGCTGGTATTGACGGGATCGCTTGGAAATAACATTGAGATCAATGCTCAGGGAATCGATAAGGGAATTGGAATGCTTGAGCTTGGGCACAGACTTGGAATTGACAGAGATGAGATTATGGCATGCGGAGACGGGGACAATGATCTTGAAATGTTAAAGGCCGTGGGATTTGGAGTTGCCATGGGCAATGCAGAGGAAAGTGTAAAAGCGGTAGCAGATTATGTGACGGATACGAATGAGGAAGAAGGCGTGGCAAAAGCAGTCGAAAAGTTTGCTTTGAGATAGGAGGAGAGATATGTTAGAAGCATTAAAAGTAATCATACTGGGGATTGTGGAAGGAATTACAGAATGGCTCCCGATCAGCAGTACAGGACATTTGATCCTGGTAGAAGAATTTGTGAAGCTGAATTTCAGCCAGTCGTATCTGGATATGTTTAACGTGGTGATCCAGCTGGGTGCGATCATGGCAGTTGTTGTGATTTATTTTCACCGGCTGAATCCGTTTTCACCGAAAAAGACAGAAAAGCAGAAAAGAATGACGCTGCAGCTCTGGGTGAAAGTGGTGATCGCTTCCATACCGGCAGGAGTAGTAGGAGTCTTGTTTAATGATTTTATTGAAGAAAAATTTAATAATTCTTATGTAGTTGCTACGATGCTGATCGTAGTCGGTGTTCTGTTTATTGTGATCGAGAACAGACACAAAGGAAGGAAACCTCAGATCACCAAGATTTCCCAGATGGGAGTTCCGGTCCTGATCTGGATCGGAGTATTCCAGATGCTTGCTATGATTCCGGGAACTTCCCGTTCAGGAGCAACGATCGTCGGAGCACTGGCACTGGGCGTGTCAAGAACTGCAGCAGCGGATTTTACATTCTTTCTGGCGATTCCGGCAATGGCAGGTGCCAGCCTTGTAAAACTTCGTCACTTTGGATTTGACTTTACAGGGACTGAGCTTGGGCTTCTTCTGCTTGGATGTGTTGTTTCATTTGTTGTGTCCATTCTGGCGATCAAGTTTTTATTAAAATACATTCAGAATCATGATTTTAAGGCATTTGGATATTATCGTATCGTACTTGGAATTATTGTGTTCCTGTATTTCGGGATTCATGCACTGCTTGCATAAAAATGAATTATATACAAAAAATATACGTATAAAAATGATAATTTATGCATAATTAGTCTTGCAATTTCGTAAAAACATGGTATCATATATGTATAAAATGAATGATTATACAGACTATGTGTATTTTGTTTTGGGAGGAATGAAAGATGAAAATGAAAAAGTTGACAGGAATCGTTCTGGCAGCGGCATGTATGGTTTCGCTTGCAGGATGTGGTTCTTCAGAGAAAAAAGAAGTGAATGTTGAGAAACCGGAGGATCTTAAGACACTGACGATCGGTGTTCAGCAGGGAACGACAGGAGATATCTTAAGCTCCGAGCAGGTAGAGAAAGACTCTCAGATGAAGCGTTATCCAAAAGGATCAACTGCAATACAGGCGCTGAAAAACGGAAAGATCGACTGTGTCGTAATTGATTCTGAGCCGGCAGCAAAATTTGTAGAAAAGAATCAGGATCTGAAGATTATCGACGGCGTTTTTGAAACAGAAGAATATGCAATGTGTGTGAAAAAAGGAAACACAGAATTGCTGGATGAGATGAACAAAGCACTTGAGGAACTGAAAGAAGACGGTACAGTTGATAAGATCATCGGAAACTATATTGGAGATGATACCGGAAAATATCAGTATGAATCTCCGGCAGATGTAGATCACTCCAAGGGAACACTTGTTATGGCTACGAACGCAGAATTTGAGCCATACGAGTATCATGAAGGTGACGGCATTGTAGGAATCGATGTGGATCTTTCCAGAGCAATCTGTGATAAGATGGGATATGATCTGGAGATTCTGGATATGGAATTTGATTCTATTCTTCCATCCATTGCAGCAGGAAAGGCTGATTTTGGTGCGGCAGGTATGACAGTAGATGCAGAACGCCAGAAAAATGCAGATTTTACAGATACATATGCAAATGCAAGCCAGGTCGTGATCGTAAGAAAATAATCACAGAATGGTAATGAGATACAATAACAGGGGTGCGGGACAAAAATCAGGCAGCCCTGTTTTGAACTGTTAAAGAAACATACAAGAGAGGTAAAAACATGAGCTTTTCAGAAAAGTTATATCAGAACTTTATTGAAGATGACCGGTGGCTTTTGCTGGTAAACGGTCTGAAAGTTACGATCCTTGTAACATTGTTTGCACTTTTAGTAGGTGTGATCATTGGTTTTACTGTGGCGATCATTCGTTCTCTGCATGATAAGACCGGAAAATTCAAAATTTTAAATGCAATCTGTAAAGTGTATCTGACCATTATCAGGGGAACACCGAGCATGATCCAGGTATTGTTCATGTATCTCGTTGTGTTCGGGGCTTCTTCCCTGAATTCCATCGTTATCGGAGGGCTGGCATTTGGTATCAACTCCGGAGCCTATGTAGCTGAGATCGTGCGGTCCGGTATTATGGCGATTCCGGAAGGACAGACAGAGGCTGGAAGAAGTCTTGGGCTCAGCTATGGACAGACGATGCGTCTGATCATTATGCCGCAGGCATTTAAAAATGTACTCCCGGCGTTGGTCAATGAGATGATCGTGCTGATCAAAGAGACTGCGATCATCGGATATATTGGAGAACAGGATCTGACAAAGGCGGCAATGGTAATTCAGAGCCGTACATTTGAGGCATTTATTCCATTAATCACAGCGGCAGTGATCTATCTGGCACTGGTGATGCTGCTTACATTCTTTATGAACAAACTGGAAAGGAGACTGCGCACAAATGAACGATAAGAACGAAGTATTGATCCAGGTTCAGGATCTGAAAAAGGCATTTGGAAAGTTGGAAGTACTGCGTGGGATTTCTACAGAGATCAAAAAAGGAGAGGTCGTTGTTGTGATCGGACCGTCTGGATCAGGAAAATCTACATTTTTGCGGTCTCTGAATCTGTTGGAGGTTCCAACAGGAGGAACTGTTTTATTTGAAGGGACGGATATTACAGATCCAAAGACAGATATTGATGTTCATCGTCAGAAGATCGGAATGGTGTTCCAGCATTTCCATCTGTTTCCACATAAGACGATCCTGGAAAATATCATGCTTGCACCTGTGACATTGAAAAAGATGTCGAAAGAAGAGGCAGAGAAAAAAGCAAAAGAACTGCTGCAGAGGGTTGGACTTGCAGACAAGGCAGATGCATATCCGGATCAGCTTTCCGGTGGACAGAAACAGCGTATTGCGATCGTGCGGTCTCTGGCAATGAATCCGGATGTGATGTTGTTCGATGAGCCGACTTCTGCGCTCGACGAGGACAGCGTGGGGAGGGTGTCAGCTCTTTTCCGCCGTCTGACGGCCGGTGGAACGGCCGTATTGAGCGTGTCGCACAACCGGGCTTTTCTGGAAGCCTGCGACCGGGTGGTAAAACTTTGAACGGACAGCGATGGGAACGGTGGATTTGACCTATACGGGATTGGCCGTCGGCATGTTGCTGATGCTGATACCTTTTTATTTTCTGTGGCGTTTCCGCACCGGACTGCTTTCGTCGGCTTTGTGGGGAACCGTGAGGATGACCGTGCAGTTGTTGCTCATCGGCGTGTACTTGCGTTTCTTGTTTCAATGGGACAACGAATGGGTCAACGTGCTGTGGATGGCGGTCATGGCCGTCATCGCTTCCCATACGGCTGTCAGTCGCACGGCCTTGCGCCGCGAGGTGCTGCTCCTGCCGGTTTTCACGGGCTTTCTGGCTACGGTCTTGTTGGTGTCGTTGTATTTCCTGGCCTTCGTAGTGCGTGCCGACGATGTGTTTGCCGCCCGTTTCTTCATTCCGGTGGCCGGTGTGCTGTTCGGCAATATGCTGACGGTGAATATCATGGCCGTGAATGTCTATTACAGCGAGTTGCAGCGCGAACAGGATATGTATTATTACCTGTTGGGCAACGGGGCGACCCGTTTCGAGGCTACATTGCCTTTCCTCCGTTCGGCCGTCATCAAATCCTTTTCCCCGTGCATCGCTAACATGGCCGTGCTGGGCATCGTGTCTTTCCCGGGGACGATGATAGGCCAGATACTCGGCGGCTCGATGCCCGAAGTAGCCATCAAATATCAGTTGATGATAAGCGTCATCACGGTTGTGGCTTCCATGCTGTCTTTGGTTATCACGATTTCGCTTTCCGTGCGCCGCACGTTCGATGAGTTCGGGCGATTGAAGCCGATATTCAGAAAAGGCCGGAATACTAAATAAATGATAAAATCCACCGGGTTTCTTTGGAAACCTCCCGTCTTATCCCTATCTTTGTGAAAATTTTCTATGACGTGAAAATTAAGGAAGTAGTTTTTGCCCTTGAAAGATTCGCGCCTTTGCCTTTGCAGGAGAGCTATGACAATGCCGGTCTGCAAGTAGGATTGACGGAGGTGGAAGCATCAGGGGCTTTATTGTGTCTTGACGTGACCGAGGAGGTAATAGACGAAGCCGTTTCTTTGGGTTGCAATCTCATCGTGTCCCACCATCCGTTGTTGTTCCACGGGCTGAAGACCGTGTCCGACCGCAACTACGTGGAGCGGTGCGTACGGAAGGCTATCCAAAACGACGTGACGGTCTATGCGGCGCATACGAATTTAGATAATGCCGAGGATGGCGTGAACTTCAAAATCGCCGAGAAGTTGGAACTGGAGCAGGTCAGATTGCTTCTGCCGCATCCCGTGAAGGTGAAGGACGGCGGGCATGAATACACCGTCATGGCGGGCAGCGGAGTCATCGGCGTGTTGCCCCAGCCGGAGGATTCCCTGAAGTTTCTCCAGCGCATCAAGTCCGTATTCCATATTGAATGCCTGATGCACAATGAGCTGTTGCAGCGTCCGGTGCGCAAAGTCGTACTTTGCGGAGGGGCGGGCGATTTCATGCTCGAAGAGGCGCTCAACCAGAAAGCTGATGCTTTCCTGACAGGGGAGATGCACTATCATCAGTACTTCGGCCACGATCAGGAGTTGCAGATTGCCGTCATGGGGCATTACCAGAGCGAGCAATACACGAAAGAAATTTTTTATTCCATCATAGGTGAGATTTGTCCCGAACTGCCGCTTTACATGACGGCGGTAGACACAAATCCCATAAAATATTTGTAATAAGCACTATGGCAAAAGACATGAAGAAAGATGCGACGGACCTGTCGATTGAAGAAAAGTTGAAGAATCTGTACCAGTTGCAGACCATGCTTTCCGAAATCGACAAAATCAAGACGTTGCGCGGAGAGCTTCCGTTGGAAGTACAGGACTTGGAGGACGAGATAGAAGGCTTGTCTACCCGTATTGAAAAAATACACGGAGAGATAGGGGAACTGAATGCGGACATTGCCACGCGTAAAGCCAATATCGAAGCCAGCAAAGCCTCTATCGAAAAGTATAGCCAGCAGTTGGACAATGTGCGTAACAATCGTGAGTACGAGTCTTTGAGCAAGGAAATCGAATACCAGACCTTGGACGTGGAGCTGAACGAGAAGCGCATCCGCGAGGCTTACAGTGCCATTGAACACAAGAACGGGGAAATCGCCCATTGCACGGAGCTGATGGACGACCGGCGTGCGGATTTGGACGTGAAGAAATCCGAGTTGGACGATATTATTTCCGAAACGCGGTCGGAAGAAGAGAAGCTGCGCGAAAGTGCCAAGAATCTGGAAGCTACTATCGAACCTCGTTTGTTGTTGGCGTTCAAGCGTATCCGTAAGAACAGCCGTAACGGATTGGGTATCGTTTACGTGCAGCGCGATGCTTGCGGTGGCTGTTTCAATAAAATCCCGCCCCAGCGTCAGTTGGATATCCGTATGCGCAAGAAGATTATCGTATGCGAATACTGCGGCCGTATCATGATAGACCCGGAATTGGCCGGAGTGGAAATCGAAAGCAAGGCGGTAGAAGAAAAGCCGAAGCGTCGCCGTCGGGCTGCCGCTGCTACAGAGGAATAAGTATATCGCCTTTGGGCATATTCAGGAAAGATTTGCAAACGCGCCTGCGACAATCGTGTCGCAGGTGCGTTTTTCGTACGGCCGTCCTTCTTCCCGTTTCCAAACCCTCATACCATTTTCAGTCCTACTACGGAAATCACCAGGGTGGAGATAAAGAAAAGACGCCAGAACGTAGCCGGCTCGTGAAAGAAAAGAATGCCCAACAAGACCGTCCCGGCCGCTCCTATACCAGTCCATATCGGGTAGGCGGTTCCTATTGGAATCGTTTGTATAGCCTTGATTAGTAAATACATGCTGAGTGACATGCAGCAGAGAAAACCCAGCAGCCACGAATAAAACTCCCAGCCGGAAACGCCTTTTAGTCTGCCCATGCAAAAAGTGAAAGCCACTTCGCATAATCCGGCTCCAATCAATGCAATCCAGTTCATATCTTAAAAATGTTTTTATTAGACGCGCAAAGGTAAGGCTTGCATCCGGAAATCTACTTTACATTTGATAAGAAATGACCGTAAAGTGGGAGGAAACGCATGTTTTTCCCTATCTTTACCCAAGATTTAATTTCAGTTGTTCGTGTTTATGGATATTCGTACCATTATCAGTCGTATACATTCCTTGCCGGAATCATCGTTGGAGAAACTGGAAGAGAGCCTTACCCGTGTGGACCGTCCCAAAGGTTTCCGGTTGACGGAAACAGGGAAGGTGGAAAGTAATGTGTTCTTTTTGTCCGAAGGCATAGCCCGTGCTTATCTTCCCGTAGACGGGAAAGAGGTCACTTTCTGGATAGGTGCGGAAGGCAGCACGCTGATGTCGATGAAAAGTTTTGTGAACGATGAAAAAGGGTATGAAACCATAGAATTGATGGAAGACTCCGTGTTGTACATGTTGGAACGGGGACAGCTCTACCGTTTGTTTGAAGAAGACATTCACATTGCCAACTGGGGGCGGAAGTTTGCGGAGAAGGAATTGTTGAAGACCGAGGAACGCCTTATTCCCTTGTTGTTCACCACGGCTTCAGAGCGTTATCGCAAATTGCTTCGCGACAATCCGGAGCTGCTGCTCCGTCTGCCTTTGGAATGCCTTGCCTCCTATTTGGGCATTACGCCAGTCAGCCTGAGTCGGATAAGGGCGGAGTTAAGATGACGGGCGCGTATGTTCCCGGGTCGTAACGGGTTGGGGCGAAGGAAGATATTTTTAGTTTGTAAAACAAAAAGCATGGTTTCCCGGTTGGAATCCGGGTTTCGGGAGCGTGCAAAATTACTCTCAGGCGAATGAAAAATCAATCTCAGGCGAACGATTTTTCATTCGCCTGAGATTGATTTACCGTTCTGCGGTGAATGATTTTGTATTCTTTTGTTATTTGTAAAATGCTGTAATACAGTATTTTAACCGAATAACTGAATTTCCGGGAAAGAAAATCTCAGATTGTTGGATTATTTTCCGTATATTTGTCGTGCGTATCCATGCGGAAGCCTCGTCGGAGGTGGGAGTAGCGTGGGGCAGCATATATAAAGAAGGCGTTTACTTGACGCTTTGATTCTTTGGCTACTCAGAATCTCGCAAGTTCTAATCACTGTCGAAGACAAAGCAACGGTAGATGCCCTGTGGGTGTGTTTTATATAACCCCTATTATATCCATGTGTGTTTTGCATGGATAGAGTGGACGTATATATAAACATATCGGCGTGGGCTTCTGCGTTGCTCGTTCAGACAGTGATGGGCAATGCGAGAGCCTTGAGTAGCGGAACGAGCAACAGGTACAGACTCCCGCGCTTTTTTCGTATATGTACACAATCAAACTTTTTATGGATTCCGGCAGGGG
>ENA-OPSK01001672-OPSK01001672.1-human-gut-metagenome-genome-assembly--contig:-NODE-1672-length-15674-cov-6.212113_pt1 | contig 15674 bp, 14 predicted proteins | sample MGYA00241807_ERZ501905 | MGnify/ENA primary metagenome ERZ501905 (study PRJEB25962, sample SAMEA2042111) | human gut metagenome | biome: human gut; feature: human-associated habitat; material: faeces...
GCGACAAGTTCGCAAAGATTTCTGCCGACATCTTCTCTGCAAACGGCATCAAGGTGTATCTGTTCGAAGACCTTCGCCCGACCCCTGAAATGTCATATACCATCCGCAAGTTGGGATGCCAGAGCGGTATTATCCTGACCGCTTCGCACAACCCGAAAGAATATAACGGGTACAAGGCGTATTGGGACGATGGCGCCCAGATGATCGCTCCGCATGACAAGAATACGATTGCCGAAGTCAACAAAATCCGTAATGCCAGCGAAATCAAGTTCAAAGGCAACAAGGAACTGATCGAAATCATCGGCAAGGAAATCGATGAACAATATATCAACGACCTGACAAAGATTTCTTTGTCACCGGAATCCATCGCACGTCACCATGACATGAAGATCGTCTACACGCCGATCCACGGAACAGGCGTGACGGTTATCCCGCCGACATTGAAAGCATTCGGTTTCACGAATATCATCCATGTACCCGAACAGGACGTAGTAAGCGGCGACTTCCCTACCGTTGTTTCTCCCAACCCGGAAGAACCGGCGGCTTTGGCTCTGGCAGTTGAAAAGGCCAAGGAAACAGACGCCGAGCTGGTATTGGCTTCCGACCCGGATGCAGACCGTGTAGGTATCGCTTGTAAGGATGATAAAGGTGAATGGGTGCTGATTAACGGTAATCAGACTTGTATGATGTATCTTTACTATATTCTCACTCAATACAAACAACTGGGTAAGATTAAAGGTAATGAGTTCTGTGTGAAGACAATCGTAACTACGGAACTTATCAAGAAGATTGCTGATAAGAATAACATTGAAATGCTCGACTGCTACACCGGATTCAAATGGATTGCACGTGAAATCCGTCTGCGTGAAGGTAAGAAGAAATACATTGGAGGCGGTGAAGAGAGCTATGGTTTCCTTGCCGAAGACTTCGTTCGTGACAAAGACGCGGTATCAGCCTGCTGCTTGATTGCAGAAGTTGCTGCATGGGCAAAAGATAACGGTAAGTCATTGTATCAATTGTTGCTGGATATCTACGTAGAATACGGATTCTCTAAAGAATTTACTGTGAACGTAGTGAAACCGGGCAAGAGTGGTGCTGAAGAAATCAAAGCTATGATGGAAAACTTCCGTGCTAATCCTCCGAAAGAATTGGGTGGTTCGAAAGTGATTCTGAGTAAAGACTATAAGACTTTGAAACAAACAGACGATAAAGGTAATGTAACTGCTATTGATATGCCGGAACCGTCTAATGTCCTGCAATATTTCACAGAAGACGGCAGCAAAGTTTCTGTTCGTCCTTCAGGTACAGAACCGAAGATCAAATTCTATATGGAAGTACAAGGTGAAATGGGTTGCCGTAACTGTTATGCTTCTGCCGAGTCTGCTGCAATGGAAAAGATTGAAGCAGTGAAGAAGTCATTGGGTATCTGATCCTATTTCTTCTGATAGTTCAGAATAAATAATAAATAGCGCCTCCATAGTCTTTTCGAAGATTGTGGAGGCGCTTCTTTATATCTGTCCTGCATCTGTTTCCCACTATTCAAGCCGGTTTAGTACAGTTCTTTCATTTCCTTTGCATTCTTTAAGTCCCCTTTCTAATCATTCTTCCGGGAATCTTGTTGTATTGGCATCATCTCAATTTAAGCACGCAGGCTACGGATATACACACTTTTGTTGATGCTTTAGAGTGATACGCTAAGTTTCATTTTCGTAAGTTGTTCGTTTGTAGTTTGTGTGTATTTCGTGGCCTGCTTTTTGGCTTTATTTTTTTCTAACGGTTACTTTTTTTATTTGCTCCCTATCCAAGTCCATTTATGCCATATCGTCTCCAATGGTCCCTGTTTATGTCCGGACAGCCACCATTTACAGAACTGAACCTGTAAGATACAAAGAACAATACCTATAATCAAGCTTAGAGTATATCCGCAGTAAGGAGCCAGATAAAATCCGAATGGGAAATAGATAATGGCACCTAGAACAGATTGGGAAATATAGTTTGTCAGACTCATCTTGCCGTAAAAGCGGAGGCTGGAAACAGCTTTTTGAAACTTAGCTTTCTGATACAGTAGGATGAAGGAGGAAATCAATACGATAGTGAACGCGAATTTCTGCCACATATCAAAAGCGGTACCCACTGTCTGTTGAATCAGACTGTTGTCACTCTGCATGATTTGCTCTTTCAAAGAGTAAAGAGGTGCGAAGCTGATAGCAGCAATGATGAGCGCTTTTACCCAAAATTTCAAATGAGATTCGGTGGTGACGAATAACTGTTTGCGTCCGATGTACAAGCCGAATAGGAAAAGTCCGGCAGTCTGTAAGAAACGTCCGGCGCCGATAGCCCAGAACAAACTGGCTTTCTGTCCCAAGGTGACATTACCTATCAGGAATTCCCAGAAGTTTCCACCTTTGGTATAAGCTGCTACTTCAGCATACATCGCTCCGACATTTAAGTCGGGCAGGGTATAGGCAGGATTGAAAAGGCTCATAATGTAGTGGAACCATTCAATCGGTTGTAGTGAGAAGAAGATAGCAGTGATTAAAATAGCTTTGTCACTCCATTTGCGTACGATAAACAGTACGATGCCGACCACAACGAACAGAAGCAACACATCTCCTGCCGGAAAAAAGGCAGCATTGAGAGTAGCAAAGCCTGCAAGCAATACCATTCTCCATAAGAAACGGTAGCCGAAGTCTTTTCCTTTCAACTGCTGGTTGTGCGATTGGATATAGAAAGTGAATCCGAAAAGCAGGGCGAAGATAGCATATGATTTTCCTGCAAACAATGAGAATGTTGCATTAAATACTCCGGCATCTAAAATGGTAAGCCATTCGGGAGAACTTTCCGGATAGACGGGGAAAATGAAATGCTCCAGGTTATGTACCAAGAGGATAGCCATTACGGCAAAACCTCTGAGAGCGTCTACTACTTCAATTCGTGGTGTTTTTGTTGATAATTCCATGGGGTTGATTTATGATTGTTTTTTTAGTGAATATTCGTTTTACCCATTTGTTGGCAGGCTTTTCAAAATAATAAAAAGAAAGCAGGCTGAGTATAATGGTGATGCAGAGAATGACGGGGACACTTATTGTCCATTGTATCTGCCAATGATAGTGGGCGGACATTCGCATATATGCATCTATGATAAACAAATGTATCAAGTAGAAACTATAACTGATTTCTCCGCCTATGATTAAGAACCGGTTGGATAGCAATCGGGATATGCCTCCCTGTTGTAAGGCGAATATAAGAATGATTAGCGAGACGGGTAACCAGTAATAACAAGAATAGCGATAGACTTTAGGAATGTCTGCGGCGCAGAGGAAGAACAGTAAAAATAAGGCAACGGCTCCTGCCTCTAATAAAGTTCCGGTGGAATAAGAAAGTTTTTTATTACATAATGACCGGTAGAACTGGTAAAGCAGGACACCTACGAAAAAGTCAGGCAGGCGGGTGAATGGATTTACATACCAGTATGCTTTGATTTGCTCCTCGTTGGTCAGATACATGCCTGCCAGCATAATTGGAAGACAGATGAGCAGTGTGATAAACAGACTTCTTTTGGTATGCAAGAAAGGAACAATCAGAGGAAAGCAGAAATAAAACAACTGTTCGCATCCCAAACTCCACGAAGGACTGTTGAATGAAAAGAAGTAGTCGGCAGAGGGGAAGAACGGTTGTAGGAGAAAGGTGGAGGCGGTAAAGTGTTTTATCCAGTCTGCCGTGCCGCTATATTGAACGTATCCTCCTATGCATACGGCAATTAATAATGTCAGTAAATGCAAGGGATAAATGCGGGCGAGGCGCGCTACCCAAAATGTTCGTTTGGTAGCGGTCTTTTCCAATAACTTCTCCTGATAGTTGTAAGCAATAATAAAACCGCTGAGCACAAAAAAGAAACTGACTCCGACAAACCCTTCTTTAAAGAAATGAGCATCGAAACTTGAATCAATGACGTAGCAGTGCGCCCCAAATACCATTAGGGCAAAGAATATCCGTAAAGAAGTTAATGTGTTAATCACGATACTTATCAGTTTTTTTGTATTCGACTGCAAAAGTAGTGTTTTCTTATGAGATAAAAATTCACATAGATTAAAAAAGAACTTAGGATTCGGAACGCAGACGGCTAAGATGTTGGGGAGTCATGCCAAGAAAGGAAGCTATATACCCCAGTTGGGCACGGTGAATGACATCGGGTTGTTCACGCAAGAGTTGTTCGTAACGTTCCTTAGCCGGGAGATAGAGCCGGTTGATATGGTGCATATCCATATATAGCAGGCATTCCTGATGAATAATCCGTCCCCAGTTGGCAATCTCGATGTTGGTTTCATAAATCCGATTCAAGTCTTCGATACGTATGGCATATAATTCGCAGTCCTCCAACAATTCTACATATTCGTATCCCGGTTCGTCGTGATACAAGTCTTTCATGGCAAAAGTGATATCACCTTCGCGTGAAAACCAGATCGTGATTTCTTCGCCGTCGTGTAAACAATAAGACCGGCAAAATCCTTTTTCGATAAAGTAGACGTGACGGTCTGCTACACCACCGCGTATCAGTAAGTGTTTTTTAGGAAGTTCCAGCTTTTCCATGTGACTGAAAAGAACCTCCAGAGAACTGTCCGATACCGGATAATATTGCCGGATACCTTTGATGATGTTTTCCATAGCCGATTATTTGTGAGAGCATTCCAGCCACCAGTCGATCATCTTTCGTGCGAGGCTCAGCTTTCGGGGAAGTTCCGGCAAGTTGTCCCGTGTGTAGAAGTCTCCGGAACTCAGTTCTTCCTCCTGCAACCTGATTTCCCCTCCGGCATAATCTGCAATGAAACCAACCATTAATCCGCTGGGATAAGGCCATGCTTGATTGCCGAAATAGGTGATGTTCGTCACATCCAGTCCCGTTTCCTCTTTCACTTCACGCGCTACGCACTCCTCTAATGTCTCGCCCGTCTCCAGGAATCCGGCTACGAGGCTGTTGAACGTTCCCTTGAAGTTACGGGCATGGACCAGGAGCAATGAATCTTCTTTTCTTACTAAGACGAGAATTGCAGTAGAAATAGAAGGATATACTTCCCGTCCGCATTTCGGGCAACGTTTCATGATGTCCTCTTTCTGTTCCATAGGAGTGCCGCAGGCAGAACAGAAACGACTGTTCCGGTCCCAGTGCAGAATCTCATGCGCTTTTCCTGCTGCCTGATAGTGAGATAGCGGTAGATAATCATAAGAGGCACGAAGTCCGGTCATTACATACTGTGCCGATTCTTCAAAAGGCGAGGAGAGGGAGAAAGACTTGCAAGTCTTTCCCTCTAATGTTGTGATAGTATGTACCGTCGTTTTTTCTTTAATAGTGATAGGCGGAATTTCTCCATAAGGAAGAGCAAATGCGCCGTTCTCTTTCTTCTCAAGTAATAGCTGGTCTTTATAAAAGACGAACCACCATGATTGCGTTGTTTCATTCATTTTAATCTTCTTCTTTTGCTTCGCGCTGCGAAGGTATAAAAAACTGTATTGATATTTAATACTTTGTCTGATAAAATGTCAATGGATTAACTTAATACAATACGCTGTTCGATACCGATTTCCCGAATGAAATAATTATCGTGCGAAATGGCTATGACGGTACCTGTATAGTTCCTGATAGTCGCAGTGATGATGTCGATACTCTGTATATCCAGATTGTTGGTCGGCTCGTCCAGAATAAACATATCCGGTGTGTTGTTGCTGATCATCAGGCAGCAGAAAGCGAGCCGCATCTTCTCGCCGCCGCTTAATTTCCGGCAGGACTTGTCCCATTCGGAAGCGGGAAACAGGTAACGGTTCAGGATGATCTTTATTTCATGTTCCGGCAGATTGCGGTTGTTGAAAGCGTAAACCTGTTCAAGGACACTGTTCCGGTCGTCGATGATAGAATACTCCTGATTCAGATAAACATAAGAAAAATCTGCCCGTGTGAGTGTTCCTGTCTGTGGCTGAAGTTGTCCGGTGATGATTTTCAAGAGAGTAGTCTTTCCGCTGCCGTTGGTCCCTTCTATGCGGAGGCGGTCGCCACTCTTTAACTGAAAACTGACGGGAGTTTGCCAAAGCAGTTGTTCCGGCAGGTTATTTTCGGAAGGTTCGTTATCGCTTTGGCTATCGCTGTCGTTCGGAGCAGAATGATAACCGAAGTTGATATCCTTTGCCGTAATTAACGTTTTTCCGGTGTGCAGGGAAGAACCGTTGAAATCTGTTTTAAGCGCAGCCGTTGGAGAGAGAGAACCCCGGAGTTGGTTACGTTCTTCTGTCAGTCTGTCGGCTTTCTCCTGATGCACGCTGTTAAGTTTGCCGGTACTTTTTTCTGATTTTCCCTGCAATGCATTTAGTACAATGCGCGGAACACCTCTTTTAATATTAGCTTTCTCACCGCGTACATTCTGTTTGTCTCTTCGTTCGGCTGTTTCACGGGCTACCTTGCATGCTATCCGCAGTGCTTTTTCTTTTTCTTCGATACGCTGTTGCAAGGCTTCCTGCATCAGAGTTTTCTGTTCTTTGTAGAATTCGTAGTTTCCGCCATAATAAGTGAGTTGATGTTTCTCCAATTCACATATTTCGGGAAGAAGATTGAGCAAGGTACGGTCATGGCTCACGACCAACAACGTAGAGTGACATTTCTCTACCCAGTCATACAAACGTTGTCGGCCCGACGAATCAAGATGATTGGTCGGTTCGTCCATGAGTATGACAGAGGGATTATGAATATCCATACCTGCCAGAAAAACACGGGTCTTTTCTCCGCCGCTAAGCAAATGCATTGGGTAGGACAGGGGAAACTGCCCTAATCCCCATGAGTCAAGAGCGGCAATGGAACGTTCTTCGATATTCCAATCATCGTCCAACTGGTTAAAATTCTCCGTTGAGGCATCTCCTGCCAGGATAGCTTGCAGGGCTTGTTGCTTGCGGTCTATCCGCAAGGCTTGGGCAATGGTCAGCGAATCATATTGTCCGAAATGTTGGGGGATGTAATAAATGTCGTCCGGGCGGACAATAACGCCGGAAGACGGTGATAGTTGTCCGGCAATAATTTGCAGCAGGGTAGATTTCCCGCAGCCGTTATTACCGACTAATCCCAGTTTCTGTCCTTTACTAATGGCAAAGTTGAGGTCACTGAATAATACTTCTTTATCCGGGTGGATATAGCTGATTTGTTGAATACTTATAGGCATGGTTGTCTATTGGGTTTGAAGTGAAAGAAATAGTGAAAGAATAATCACGGGGCAGGGGGCGACAAACACAATACCGGCTAAACAACACGGATTCCGTGATGCTTAACAACGAGGAAAAAGCATATAAGAAAAGTGATGTTTACTTAGAAGTGTTGTCTTACTTGGAAATTCTCATTGCGGTAAGTATATAGTTTAACTTGGGCGCAAAGATAGCACTTTTGGGGAAGAATCCTATTCTATTTCAGTAGAAAAGTTATTTCAGAGGCTCCATTTACTCAATTCAGACCTTCTGTTCTGCTGAATCAGAACCTTTGTCTGCCCTGTTTAGAGGCTCTGTTTCGGTAGTCCGGAACGTGAATGGAGAAGTTTTTCTGAGTTAACGACAAAGTTCTGAGCATTAGGGACTAAAGTTTCTTTCTATTGGTGGTAATCTATAAACGCAACTTGTATTTATAAAAATGAAGCTTTCATTTATAAAAACGCAGGTTGCATTTATAAAAACAAAAGCTTCGTTTATAGTTTATTGTTAGGGTTTGATAAGTTTAGTATTCGTCCGGGATAAGTTTGTGAGTAGGCAAGAGGAAGTTTATTACTAATCAACTGGTTTATAGTCTATATCTTCCTTTATTTCTTTACCATTCTATTTCTTATATATCGAACAATTCATTCAAGCCTTCACTCATACTAGGATGCGTAAAGATGAAATCCCGCAGGAATGTATAATGTTGTCCTGTTTTCATCGCCATGGCAACGATATTGATTATTTCCGGGGCTTCGGCGCAAAACAGTGTACACCCCATGATCTTTCCGCTATGGTCGTTTACAATTGCTTTCAGCATGCCGTCTGTCTGTTTCAACGTGCGCGAACGTACCACAGAAGTAGCCGGCAAACGGGAAACCTTAAAAGAATATCCTCTTTTCAGTGCTTCTTCTTCGGTAAGTCCGATATGAGCCAACGGTGGGTCGATAAATACGGCATAAGGAACAGGGTCACGATCTCCGATGTCCCGTTTCTTGTCTCCGAAAAGCTGGTCGCGGATGATCCGGAAATCATCTAATGAGAGATAGGTAAACTGCGCTCCGCCTTTCACATCACCCATTGCCCAAACGTGAGGGACGGTTGTGCGTAACTGGTCATTCACCACGATAGCCCCGTGAGCATCCACCCCTATACCTGCTGCTTGCAGGTTCAATCCTTCAATCATAGGCTTTCGCCCGGTTGCGATAAGGATAGCGTCGCCGTCTACAAAATAAGGAGTGCCGTCGGATACGTCCGAATAAGTCAGCGTCACACCGTCATTCGTATCATGGATAGACTGTGCACGGGCATTCAGATGAATCTCTATCCCTTTCTTTTCCAACACCTCTTTCACGCTGTTCGCTATATCCTGGTCGTTGCGGGGCATGAACCGGTTGCCTCCTTCGAGAAGGGTAACTTTGCTCCCGAACTCGGCATACATCGAAGCAAATTCCAGTCCGACATACCCTCCACCGATAACAGCCAGTTTTTCCGGAAGCTCTTTCAGTTCCATGATAGAGGTGCTGGTGAAAACGTGCGGATTGCCTTTGATTCCTTCTATGGGCGGAATGATGCTTTCCGCTCCCGTATTGATGAAGATGCGAGGAGCTTGCAACGATTCTTTTTCTCGCCCTGAGAGGCTTACCTCCACCTTGTCCGGGGCGGTAAAACTTCCCGTTCCGGTATACACTGTGACATTCGGATGATGGGTCAAGTTATCGTAATTCTTTTGGCGTAATAGGGAGACAACATCCTCCTTTTGCCTGATGGCTTGAGCATAGTAGTTCTTTTGGTCCGTCCACGAAACGCCATGCGGAGCCAGTTTGGCTGCATGAACCAAGGTTTTTGTAGGGATACATCCGATGTTGATACAGGTGCCTCCGTACATTTTGTCCGAGCGTTCTATCATTGCCACTTTATGCCCTTGTCGAGCCAGTTCGGCAGCCAGCGTCTTTCCGCCTTTGCCGAATCCTATGATAATGTCATCATATTGTTTCATCATACTGTCTTTTTTATTTGGTTTAATACTCCTTTGGCACTGTCGGCCAGCACCACGATGGCGCCGGCCAGTATGGCCGTATCCTTTATCACCAGTCGTCCGGCTCCGCTCAACAGTGGGAATCCGTGTTCGCCGCTTCCTAAATCGGGCACCCATACCTCGGGAGTGGTCACAAGGAAAGACAAAGTGCCCAGCGTCATGATGATGGCCAGTCCGGCTCCGGCTAATCCGAGTTTAGGGGAGAAGATACCTAGAAAAGTAAGGATACCGATAGTCATAATCAGGATGCCTAACCCGCGGGAAAAAACATACGTACGGTTGGTCTCGTGCCACTGGTGTTTGGCTGGGTCGAATTCGCCTTCTTTCAGTTTGTATTCCTTATATTCGGGTGCATTTTCAGCATAGAAAAAACTCATGAAAGGGCTGTTGGCTACAAAGGGTACGATACCTTCCGCTTCGTAGTTCCAGAATTTCAGACCGCCGATCCATACGAAGATAATCAGGATGGCTACACGAATCAGGTGTATGCCCAGCTTTTGGGAAGATACGGCCCATGTAAGAGTGGCCACAAACAAGGATTTTAATTTTCTCATAGTCTGTAATGTTTAGAATTTGACTTTGCAAAGATGTGGATTTCTCCCGTTTGCCGAAATGGCAATTTAACTGTTAGAGTTGGCTATACTTCCTTTTTCTCTTCTCTTCGGAAGTCGGAGATGCTTTTTTGATTCATTTTCTTGAAAAAACGGCTGAACGTAGCCAAATCTTCAAATCCCAGTATTTCGCTGATTTCCTTGGCGCTCTTCGAGGTATAGAGCAACAGGCGGCGGGCTTCGGCATCTACCCGTTCGTGTATGATGCGCAGCGGTGAGTTCAGTCCGTAGAGCGAGAAGAGGTTGGAAAGGGTCTTGGGAGAACGGTAGAGCATTTCCGCATAGTCCTGCACCTGCTTCTTTTCTTTGAAATGGTTGTCCACCAGCACGTAAAACTGACGGATGATGTCGAAGCCGTTTTCCCGCTCTTGGTCGACTTCCAATCTCAGGCGCGCCATGCGGGTGCATACGATAATGAACCGTTTCAACAGTATACGGAGCATTTCCTCTTGCAGGTTGTCGCGGACGGTGCATTCTTCACGCAGAGTTTCAATGATATGCTCCAGGAGTCTCGATTCCGTGAGGGTAAGTTTCAGCCTCATGACGTTCGACGAGCCGTGGAACAGAAAGCCGTTGCACGACACCTCGTTGTCGTGTCCGTAGATACAGTAGAAGTTACTGTTGAAGAGCAAAGACAGGTAATCGCCCTCTGCGCGCAGCATGTCCACGTGGTGCAAGGGAGACAGCGAGATGATTTCGTTTTCTTTCAGATGCATGACTACGTGGTCTATTTCGATGTCCAGGCTTCCGTGCCGCACCCAGATGAATTTGTAGAAGCCTTTGTTACGTTGTAAGCCCGCGTCTTCATGAAAGCGGGAAGTCAGGGCGATGGTTCCGTCCAAACGGGTCTTTAACTGGAATTCCATATCGTCGGTTTTTAGTTCATCGGGTAAATATAGGTTTATTTCGCGGACTGAAAAAGGGATGGAGACGATTTCTTCGTTCCATCCCTTCATTTTCAGTGTCAGTATAGCAAGTCATGCTGTCAGGCAGACCGGACTTTACGGTTTTGCGTTTAAAAGAACTTCGTCTATCATTTTTTTAAGTTCCGTTTTGGGCATGGCACCTTGAGTGACGGTCGGTTTGCCGTTCTTTGGAATCCACAACAGGGTGGGGATACTGCGTATGCCGAACGTGGCCGCCAGTTCCTCTTCCTTGTCCACGTCTACTTTGTAGATGTAGATTTTGCCGTCATATTCCTTAGCCAGCTCTTCCAATACCGGGGCAAGAGCCTTGCACGGGCCACACCACGTAGCGTAGAAATCTACGATACACGGTTTGTCACCTTCATATTTCCAGTCGTTGGGATAGGTCTCGTAGTTATATACCTTGTTTAAGAACTCTGTTTTGGTTAAATGAACGATTTCCATATTTGCTCCTTTCTTATTTTGGTTTTTACTTTCTTTGTTGTTGGCGCATGCGTTGAGGCCTAATGCCAGACACAGCGCGGCGATAATGGGCTTTATCAGTTTCATAATTCTACGTTTTGTGAATACTTTTATTGAACATTGCAAATATCCGATAAAAATCCGGATAATCGCATAGCAATTCTACCGGAAAAGTTAGCAAAACCTCCCGTTAGGGATTTTTGGCTTATTTTTCCGCTTACGGAATGGGTATCGGGCAGAGGAGGAAGTGGCGGTTGCTTCCGAAGTAGAAACTGTTGATATTTTTATCTATTCCTAATCGGCTGTGTGTCAGTGTATAGAGACTTGCTGAAAAATCTGCGCCAAACGATTTTTCAATCTCAGGCGAACGATTTTTCGTTTGGCTGAGATTGATTTTTCGTTTGCCGCAGAACGTTTTTTGTGTATTCTTTTGTTACATCTTGCCTGTCAATATCTCCTTGCGCAAGAATCCGTAGACGTAAACGGGACTTTGGAAATAAAGACCGGACCTTGTGTCCTTTAGTTTGGCGTAGGTTTCGGATTGGTATAGGGCGTCTAACGCTCCATGCAGTGACATTTTCTGTTCGTCTACTAACATGACGACTAAGTCACGTGCCATACATTCTTTCATATATTCAATCTCGCTCATATTTTTTCTAAAAGGTCTATGGCACGTTGCGTGCCGAAAAAGTATTGGAAAGTGATGTCTTTCATGAAAGACATTTTTTTGAGAAAGGTGTCGAAATCTATGTTGCCTTCCATGAAGTTGCGGATTTGTACTCCGACTTTGTCGTGGACCATAGGACCCTATACAATGTCGTGGGCATGTATGTTTTCCTTTTGTGTGTTTCTTCGGTTCGCTAAAACGAAATTGGCCCATTCACGAGAATATTTTTGGAAACATAAATAATTCAAAGTGCCTGAAGAGAGCATACTTTCGTCAAATTTAAAGGAGTGTACGATTGGTGTACCTCCTAATTGTATTGATTTGAAAACCGCAAAGTCATATGCTTGGCTCTCACTGTCGGAAAGATAGAATCCTTTACCGAAATCTTTTCCCTTGTGGGAAGCTGACAAGTCGATAGTCGAAAAATTTATGTTTGTTCCGTGATACAAAATCATACTAAAGCCCCTCCGTGGCGTTGGCAAAGGGCGGTCAGGCCTTCGATGATGTCATCGAAGCTTTGTGTGTGTGCCACGTCGTACTGGTTTTCCAGGAAGTCGATGGCTTTATAATGGTTCAGGTAGCGGTAGGCTTGCTCTTCTTCCAACTGATGTCGCTTGGCAAATTCGTGGATGGCGATAACGATATATTCGGCCATGTCTTTCAACTTTGCATCCATAGTGTATCGTTTTTACAAAAATACGGATTATTCCGTGGATGGCCAATGTTTTTATTCTTTTTTTGTTCTATTTATGTCAGTATATGGTTGGTTGGAAGGTTGATTTTTGGATGGATTATAATGTGGTTGTTCTTTTTATGAAAGTATTGGAATATTAACTGATAATGCATAATTTTGCATGTGGTAACTGATGTTTTTTTAATGTATGTACCATGGATAATGTAAGGTGTCATTATGTTTATGATGAGGAAGAGAAAATTGTACATGTGGACGATGTTTCGCGAGACACGGCCAAATCTCATCGGTATCATTGTATTTCGTGCGGGGCAGAGATGATTCCCAAATTAGGAAATCTGAGAGAGCACCATTTTGCCCATAAGGCAGCTTGCTCTTGTAACTCGGAAACGTATTTGCATAAACTGGGAAAGATTTTGTTGAAAAAGAAATGGGATGAATCGCCTGAGTTTTATATCCGTTATATGCAGCGTGTGAAATGTGGCAAATATAAAGATTGTGTTTTTTATAAGGATAATGTATGTGAAGATAGTATGCTTTCTGAAAAATACGATTTGAAAGAGTTTTACGATACGTGTGACGTAGAAAGGTCTGTCGGGGAGTTTAAGCCTGATTTGTATTTGTATCATAGTGGATTTTCTAACAGACGTGGGGTTTTTATAGAAATAAAGGTAACACATGAAAGCACAGATAAAAAGAAAAACTCAGAGAATAAAATAATAGAAATCCATGTACAGTCGGACGTTGAATTAAGAGAGCTTTTGAAAGGCGAAATCATAGAAAACAAAGAAATCCGGTTTATGGGTTTTAAACAAGAATGTAGGAAAGAAATCTTATTGTCAAAACGAATGTTATTTCGTTTTTTTCTATATTCCAATGGAGGGGCTTATGTTTCAAATTATGAAGATATGCTACGATGTGATGTCGGAAAACTTAAATCTAAGGCAATTCTTGAGCTTAATATGGATAGTGACAAGTGTAGTTATTTAGGAGAAGTGAACCTGTACGAGGTGGGGCTAATGTATGCCGTACATGAAGGATTTAAAATAAAGAATTGTCATTTATGTAAATATCATCGTGTAGGTGAGGATTCTCCTATCTTTTGTTGCATGAGTAAAAAGTATGGTACACCACGAGAACCAAAGCAAACTGAAGCTAGTAGTTGTCGCTATTATACGGTCGATAAGGAATTTTTTGATAAGAAAGAAGAATATTTTGCTAAAGTACAAATATCAGAGGTGAAATAGTACTTCTTAAATATGATAGAAATGGAAAATATGAAAGCCATGATTTTTGCAGCGGGGTTGGGAACCCGCCTGAAGCCTTTGACGGACACGATGCCGAAAGCACTTGTCCCGGTGGGAGGAAAACCCTTGTTGGAGATATTGATTCGTAAACTGGTGGCTTCCGGATTTACGGAGATTGTGATTAATGTGCACCATTTTGCCGACCAGATTATACGCTTTGTGGAGGAACATGATGCTTTCGGTGCGGATATTCGTTTTAGTGACGAGAGCGGGAAGCTTCTGGAAACAGGAGGAGGCATCAAGAAGGCCATACCTCTTTTATTGGAGAGCGGTGTCACGGAACGCCCGTTTCTGGTACACAACGTGGATATATTGAGCAATGTGGATTTGCAGGATTTTTATCGGCACGGGGCAGGAGCGGCGGCTTTATTGCTGGTGAGCGAACGGCAGACGCAACGTTATCTGTTGTTCGATGAGGAAAACCGTCTGGCGGGGTGGACGAACGTCAAGACCGGAGAGGTGAAGTCGCCTTACAAGGGGCTGGACGTGGAGGCTTGCCGGAAGTATGCTTTTGCCGGTGTGCATCTGTTTTCTCCGCGGTTGTTCCCTTATTTCGATGCGTGGCCAGACAAGTTTTCCGTGATTGACTTTTATCTTTCGGTGTGCGACCGGGAGCCGATTTATGCTTATCCTTCTCCCGGGCTTAAAACACTGGACGTGGGGAAACAAGATGCTCTGGAGAAGGCGGAGGATTTCTTAACGGGAGAGTGTTGTCAGTCTCGATAATTTGTTGTACTTTTGCGCACAAAATCAGATAAAAATCTTTTTATGCAACAGAAAATCATCATTCTTGATTTCGGGTCACAGACTACACAGCTTATCGGACGTCGTGTCCGGGAGTTGGATACTTTCTGTGAGATATTGCCTTATAACAAGTTCCCGAAAGAAGATCCGTCGGTTATCGGTGTGATTTTAAGCGGTTCGCCTTTCAGCGTATATGATAAGGAGGCGTTTAAAATCGACTTGGACGAAATTCGCGGGAAATATCCGATATTGGGTATTTGCTATGGCGCGCAGTTCATGAGTTATACTTTGGGCGGCAATGTGGAACCGGCCGGAACGCGTGAGTACGGGCGTGCCAATTTGGCTTCGTTCGACAAGGAGAATCCTTTGTTCAAGGGATTTGAGGAGCATTCCCAAGTGTGGATGAGCCATGGCGATACCATTACGAAATTGCCCGAGGGCTTTAAGGTGATAGCTTCTACCGACAAAGTCGTGAACGCCGCTTATCAGGCAGAGGGAGAACCGCTATGGGGCGTGCAGTTCCATCCGGAAGTGTTTCATTCCGTACAGGGAACGCTGTTGCTGAAAAACTTTGTAGTGGACATTTGCGGCAGCAAGCAGGATTGGAGTGCGGCTTCGTTCGTAGACACTACGGTGGCCGAGTTGAAAGCGCAGTTGGGAGACGACCGGGTGATTCTCGGATTGAGCGGTGGTGTGGATTCTTCCGTGGCCGCAGTGTTGCTGAACAAGGCTATCGGTAAGAATCTGACCTGTATCTTCGTAGACCACGGGATGTTGCGTAAGAACGAGTTCAAGAATGTGTTGCACGACTATGAGTGTCTGGGGCTGAACGTGATTGGCGTGGACGCCAGTGCGAAGTTCTTCAAGGATTTGGAGGGAGTGACCGATCCGGAGCAGAAGCGTAAGATTATCGGCCGCGACTTCGTGGAGGTGTTCGATGTGGAAGCTCGGAAAATAACCGATGCCAAGTGGTTGGCGCAGGGAACGATTTATCCCGACCGTATCGAGAG
>ENA-OPSK01001679-OPSK01001679.1-human-gut-metagenome-genome-assembly--contig:-NODE-1679-length-15594-cov-3.861896_pt1 | contig 15594 bp, 19 predicted proteins | sample MGYA00241807_ERZ501905 | MGnify/ENA primary metagenome ERZ501905 (study PRJEB25962, sample SAMEA2042111) | human gut metagenome | biome: human gut; feature: human-associated habitat; material: faeces...
ATCAGTTTTTTGTGTTTACACAAAACTTGAAACAGTCTCTTCTGCGGCTGCGAATGTACCGATGAACATTATGATGTTGCCTTGCCATTCGTAGAAATAAATGGGTATTTTAGTAGATTCTGCTCTAATAAACCAAATTCTATAGAAATCAAACATTTATGTTTGTGTGGTGCATGTACTAAAAGAAATGCTCAGGTCAATACGTTCCTTTCAAATGCAGGTCATAACAAAGTTAGTATGGAGCAAACCGTAGACAAGCCATATGAAGGATCATACATTAGTAGGATTGGAGCATTAAGGTATCAAACAATTTGTTTTAGCGAACATCACAAAATGACACTTGAATACAAGAAATAAAATTTGACTTTAATTATACGAAAGGAGAATCATGAGCGAAAGAAAACCAAGACTTACACTATTATGTGGTTTATCCGCATCAGGCAAATCACAATACATAAACACTGTTTCACAAGACAGCGGCAATGAAGTTATCACTATATCAACAGATGGTATTAGAGAAAATATATGTGGAAGAGTAGAAGATCAGTCCAAAAATAAAGAAGTATTTCAGACATTTCATAGTCTAATCGTTAAATATCTTAAAAATGGTATTGACGTTGTAGCTGAAGCAACGAATATTACTATGAAGTCAAGACGATCTATTCTCAACGTAATTAAAGGTATTGATTGCGAAAAGGTTTGTGTGGTCATCGTAAAACCAATTGGTGAATGTAAAAAGGACAACATTGACAGAGAACATCCAGTTCCAGGACATGTAATTGACAAACAAGCAAGAAAATTCCAGATTCCATTCCTTGAAGAAGGATGGGATGAAATTAAATTTGTTGATCATATTCACAATAAAGACAAGTATAACTATAGACTTGAAAGTACATGGATTCCAGAAATATATAACGACTTTGACCAGAAGAATCCGTATCATATGGAATCTCTTGGCAAACATATGACGGATGCTTACGATTTTTCAAAAAAGATTCATAACGATTATTCAGTGTTAGTGGCTACTAAATATCACGATATGGGTAAATTATACACTCAGACATTCGATGAGAATGGTGTGGCACACTATTACGGACATGAAAATATTGGTGCATATATGATGTTGGTCTATGAGGTTGCAAATCAGCATTCTTTATTTGTGAATCATAATATAGGAGACATTGCTTTCTATATTAATTACCACATGTTACCGTTCCATTGGAAGCCAATCTCCAAATGCGACAATAAATGGATTAAAATCATGGGACATAAAAAATATGAGAATTTATGGTCTATGCATATCGCTGATTTAGTTGCTTCAAAGAGAGAGAAAGGTTTATCTGAAGCTTTAAAAGCTAAGAGAGGCTTTGATAATGAATTTGATCTATAATCCATCTCACCCAGACGCTCAGTTGAACGACCCTTGCTATTACGATTCTGAGCAGTTTGAGTTAGAGGAAGAGTTTGAACTACAAAATTATCCAGATGACGAGGAGGATACAGATGATTAAATTATATTTATGGCAGTTTATGCTTTGCAATTTTGGAACTGTTGCCATTGGCACATTTCTTGGTGCTATGGTAGCAGGCGGATTCCTTATTCGCAAACTTGACATTGCTAGACTTCAGGAATTGATTGATGACAATGAGGAAAAGATTGAATTTCTCGAACAGGAACGAGAAGAAATTGATGATGAGATCGATGAATTAGACGATAAGTCTGATGAAGATAATGATGACATTATTACAGGCGAGGAGGACGAAGAGTAATGGAAGAACTTTCCAAAGCGGTTATTGAGTTGCAGCTCTCATACGGCTTGAGTCTGCGAACAATTCAGAAGATGGTGCGTGATGTATACAAAAATACAAATGATGCACCGCCAACAGGTATTACACCTAAGACAACTAAATCAAAATCAACTAAATAAGGAGTGAATTACTACGGCTAATTTCTTACAGCGTAAAGAATATTTTGGAAAGTATCGTGTTGTAGCAGCATATAACATGGATACTAATGATTTTCCTAGAACTGATGCAGGATTAATAGATCCTAGCTTTGATGATTTGTACATAAAATGCTCATTTGGCAATCAGATATATTACTATGGCAAAGGCAAGCATAGAGGCGAATATACCCTTGTAGCTTATATCCCCTCATTAATAAGAGGGCATAACATTATAAAGGCAATTCGAGAGATAGACGAAGATATTCCTTATTGTATAGAAGAAACTGATAAAGAAGTGCTGTTTAGATTTGATGTGAAACATCTGGATACTGTTGCAGAGTTGTTGAAGGCACAGAAGAGTAGAATCCGTGATGATGGAACTTGCAAATATATCTCACCTTTTTCACCGAAAAACTTGCCAAAAACACCTTATAAAATTCCAGATGATGAATTGAGTACCTACAAGAAATTAACTGAAAATTTGAAGCGTGAGGAGATGTATAAGGTAGGGCGGATTGCAACTAGATTCTTAAAAGAAAAGATATGCTCACGCAAGTTTACATTCCAAGACTTGAAAGCTGAACAGAAGAAAATGGGATTGAAAGGCAAAAATTATATTCATGCTAAAGGATTATGGGATGAATATTGCCGATACACAGAAAATGAACTACGCAAGGAGAATTTACTATGAATACAAATAATGTAATGATGACCGAAAACGATAAAAGAAACGTAGAAAACACAGACTTACAGAAGCAGATTAAAAAAGAAAAACACAAACTTGATTTCATTAAAGAAGTTGACAAGCTGCTCAAGAAATATAAATTGCCAAAAGATTATCTGTATCTAGCAGCTAAAAAGTCAAGTCTTAACACAGATCGTCAGTTATACATGATTGAAGTTGAAACATTTAATGACGGTGTATATGACGGCAATGTGACTTTAATTGTGCATGGCACTGAAGATGAAGTGAAAAAACAGAAAGATCTGTTGGTTGAAAAATTAAAAGAACAGTACAAAGACGAACCAGAAATGACTTTTGAGGATTCTTATTATAACGAAGTTGGATTACCTCTGATGCTTAGCGAACAGTAATGAGAACTAAAATATACGTGGCTTATGAAAAGCAAAGTAGATTAAATCAGTTGAAAGATTATATAGAAGTCAAAATAAATAGACTTAATTATAAAACACGAAATTTTGCGAAAGTTGCACAAAGAAAATAGAAAGGAAATACATATATGGGATTATTAACAGAAAGCGGATTAATGAAAGTTGCAGAGTTTGAGAAAGTATCGTTTGACCAGTTCATACAGGACTGGGAAGAGAAATTTCACAAATATCCAGAAGAATCAATTTATGGTAGTTTAAAATATCCTGCTAGAGCGACAAAGGGATCAGCAGGACACGACTTTATTGCACCAGCGGATTTTGTTGTAAGATCAGGAGATGCAATCATTATTCCAACAGGAATGAGATGTAAGATCCTCAGAGGATGGACATTGTTTATTTTTATTAGAAGTAGCCTTGGTATTAAAGCTGACGCATGGATTGGTAATGGAACGGGCGTTATTGATGAAGATTATTATTTTGCAGATAACGAAGGTCATATCTTTGTAAAAATTAAGAATTGTAGTCCAAATACATTAAAAATTAAAAAAGGAGAAGCGTTTTGCCAAGGTGTATTTACTCTCTATGGGGTTGCTGATAGAGAAGAAGTTACTGAGGAAAGAACTGGCGGAATTGGAAGTACAGGTAAATAAATGAATTATTTTGCACAAACAAAAGGACTGATCAATGCTGTGGATATGAAAGAGTATTCACAGCAGCAGTCCAATGCACAATTAAGTAAAATATTTGATGACTTATATGACGACTTAGTAAATGATATATGGGAAACTGCACAGATGAATGGTAGAACAGAAACATACCGTAAGACACAATCAATGTCTTGCAATACTGACAAGTCACTTGATTCTTGTATTGCAGTATTAGAAGACTTCATGAATAAAGGATATGTCTGTATTGTGACACGTAAATATGTTGATTGTACGAGATATTACTATAAAATCTACATCAGTTGGTCAGGGCATCCGCCTAATGTCCACGGATATGTAACAGTTGATGATAACGACAAAGAGAAATTAGTATTCTCTTCATATTTAAAATAGGAGGATTTATATATGATTAAGATTGAACACCCAGTATTCCCAAGTCCAGAGCAGTGGATGTTTGCTATTGAAGGAGCTAGAAACGCATACGATAGTTGGCATTTAAGTGATAGCTACATTGGACATACAACAGAATATGATAAAGAAAGAAACGTAGAAATCTGGCATCCATGTTTTTGTATGGGAGAGAAGGATTTAGGTTTATTTAAAAGACTTGCAAGAGCAGGAAAGGATCACAGAAAAGCCTTACGATCACTGCCAGTTGGATTACGAATTACATCTCATCACACATGGTGGGCGCAGGCAGATACATATAAAGTTGGAACAACAAGATGTAGTTGCTCTAAGATGCACACAATTCATAAAAAAGAGTTTGACTTAGATAGTTTTTCTCATGAAGGTATTGATGTTGTAATTGAGAAATTCTCATTATCAAGCCATGATGAAAGTAATACTTCAGACGTTGAAAACACGCTTGGTTACAAAGTTAAGCAACATACAGAAAATACTATTCAGTTACTAAATGAACTTAAAGATGAGTACAATGCAACAAAGGATAAGAGTATTTGGAATGCAATTCTTGAAATGTTGCCTATGGGATATAATATCACAGCAAATCTTTCTCTTACATATGAAGTGCTTTTAAATATGTATTTTTCACGAAAGACACATCCAGTAAAGGATTGGAGAATCTTCTGCCAGTGGATGTTAGACAATGTGCCATACTTCAAAGAACTTGTAGGATATATTGAAGGGCAGAATAAAGTAGATTAAATCCTTATTTAATGATTGGAGATTATCGCATATGAAGAAAAAAGAAAAACCACAGATTCCAATTTGGGAGCGAGCCAACTTAACTATTGATGAGGCTTCTGTTTATTTTCACATAGGAGCTGCAAAATTACGGGAATTAGCAGATAATCCAACTGTAAATTTCGTGCTTGAAATTGGAACAAGACGTTTAATTAAACGTAAACAATTCGAACAATATCTTGAAAACAAAAGATATCTGTAAACCTTAAATTGTAAGGAGTTTTAGTATGTGTTATAATCAATATATAGTATTAAAACTCCTTTATTAAAGGAGAAACTATGGCAAAAACGAAAAAACAAAGTAGAAAGGATAGTAGAGGCAGAGTATTAAGAAAAGGAGAAAGTGAAAGAAAAGACGGTACTTATATGTATCGTTACATGGATGAGTGTAAAAATCGGAAGAGTGTTTATGCAAAAACATTGTCTGAACTAAGAGAGAAAGCTTCTAAAATTGAACGAGATAAATTAGATAATATCAAATTATCTACAAACTATACTGTTGATCAATTAGTAAGACTGAATTTAGAAATTCATAAAAATATCAATAAACTTGCTATTAATACATTGACATCAGATGAGAGAACTTACAATGCACATATAAAAGATAGCTGGTTGGCTTCAAAGAAAATAAAAGACGTAAAGAAAAAGGATATTCTTTTATTTTATGCTGAGTTATCTAAAACTCTTAAAAACTCTTCCATTCATACAAGCGTTCACAAGGTACTGCATCAAGCATTTGATTTAGCACTTGAAGACCAGATGATCCGTTTTAATCCAACGAAAGACGTTCTAAAAGATTTTCCTAGTGACGTAGAAGAAAAAGTTATTTTATCATCTCAGCAATTAGAAGAATTGGGTAAATATATGAAGGATCATCCAATTTATTATAAGTGGCATCCATTAGTAGTTATATTTACAGAAACTATGATCCGTGCAGGAGAATTATGTGGATTAACATGGAATGATGTTGATTTAGAACGTAAAATTATAAAAATAGATCATCAGATACAACGGAAAAATGAGAATGGTAAAAGCGTCTTATATACTTGCCCACCTAAATCAAAGAAAGGAATTAGAACAATTCCATTAACTGATGAGGCTTATCAAGCTTTTGTGACGCAAAAAGGTATTCAGCGTGCTCGTGGAATACATTCCAATGTTTCCATAGACGGTTATCATGATTTTGTTTTTGTAACAAACAGAGGAACCCCTCAACAACCAACGAATTTGGGTATTGTACTTAAAAGACTAACATCTGATTATAATTCCAATAACGATCTTCAGATTCCTCATTTGGCATGTCATGTACTACGACATACAGGATGTACTATCATGGCAAAAAGAATGTTTAGACTTGGTCTAAACCCTAAAATACTGCAAAATTGGATGGGACACTCTTCATTAAAAATGACATTAGAATATTACAATCACGTTATAGAAGAAGAATCTAAGAACGCAATGAGTGAGATTAATGTCTTTAATAACAACGAATCATCATTGCTTAGTATGAAAAACATTGAATTTTTAAATCGACTGAACAACTTATCTTCGCTTTCTAAATGTGTATAATTATTTTTTATTGTTAATGTTTTTACACCATTTTTTACACCAAAAAAGATTTTTTTATGAAAATTTATGAAAACTTATGTGTACTATACATTGATACGTGTACATTGATACTCTTAATTTACTATCTTGAAATTTAAAAAATATGTGTATAAGTTTAAAAATAAGCTTTTATTACCATATTTACACTGAAATAAGTAAAACATAGAATTTTTGTATGCAAATGCAAAGAAATTGTTAAAAAAACATTGAAAAATAAAAGAGACTATGATATTATAAGTCTTGTGTTCAAAGGAGTTTTCATTTTATGAGAACTCTTTTTTTTCGCAATGGAAAAAAATGTAAAGAAGAAAGGAAGGCTTAAAATGGCATTGTTTACATTTAGCGGCGGTGTTCATCCGGCAGATGGTAAAGAATTTGCAAAGAATTCACCAATCACCGAATACCTGCCAAAAGGAGATGTTGTTTTACCTTTAGGTCAGCACATCGGAGCTCCTGCACAGCCAATCGTTAGCAAGGGAGACCAGGTGTTAGTAGGCCAGAAGGTGGCAGAAGCTGGAGGATTTGTATCCGCGAATATTTTCAGCTCTGTTTCAGGAACTGTAAAGGCGATCGAGCCAAGAATGACTCCAGCCGGAGCAAAAGTTAACTCTATCGTAATTGAGAATGATGGAGAATTCAAAGAGGCTGCCTTTGAGGCAAAACCTTATGATCAGATGTCTAAAGATGATGTTTTAGCAGCGATCAAAGAAGCTGGAATCGTAGGACTTGGTGGAGCCGGATTCCCAACACATGTGAAATTAGCGCCAAAAGATCCAGATGCGATCGAATATATCATCGTAAATGGAGCTGAGTGTGAACCTTATATCACAGGTGACTACCGCATCTTAATGGAGACACCAGAACTTTTAATTGAAGGATTAAATATCGTACTTGATATGTTCCCAAAAGCAAAAGGTATCATTGGTATTGAAGATAATAAAAAAGATGCAATTGCTAAAGTAGAAGCATTAGTAAAAGGTGATGCAAGAATCAGCGTTGCTACATTAAAGACAAAATACCCACAGGGTGCAGAACGTTCTTTGATTTATGCAACAACAGGAAGAAGCATCAACTCCAGCATGTTACCAGCAGATGCAGGATGCATCGTAGATAACGTAGCTACGATCGTAGCGATCAAAGAAGCTGTCAAAGATGGTAAACCATTATACGAACGTGTTGTGACAGTTACTGGAGATGCGATCAAGAATCCAAGCAACTTTAAAGTACGTACAGGAACAAACGTACAGGAACTGATCGAAGCAGCCGGTGGATTTAAGACACAGCCTGAGAAGATCATTTCTGGTGGACCTATGATGGGTATGGCAATGTTTACAACAGATGTACCAGCTGTCAAAACATTCTCATGCTTCTTAGCATTCACAAAAGATGAAGTTGCTGCGAACCAACCAAGCAATTGTATTCGTTGTGGAAGATGTGTAAGCGTCTGTCCACAGAAGCTGATGCCAGCAAAATTATCTGTATTAGCAGATCATAATCAGTTTGACGAGTTTGAGAAACTTTATGGAGCAGAATGCGTTGAGTGTGGATCTTGTTCATTTGTATGTCCAGCAAAACGTAACCTTGCACAGTCCATGAAGACAGGTCGTAAACAGGTATTAGCTAACCGTAGAAAGAAATAAAGGAGAGATACATATGAGCGAAACATTATATCATGTGTCAGCCAACCCTCATGTAAGAGATAACGGCTCAACACAAAAGATTATGTTAGATGTTATCATCGCATTACTACCCGCTACAATTTTTGGTATCTATATCTTTGGAGCATCTGCGGCACTGACAGTTGCAATTTCTGTTGCTACCTGTGTTGTCGTTGAGTATATTTACCAGAAACTTATGAAACAGCCAATCACTGTAGGTGACTTAAGTGCGGCATTGACCGGACTGTTACTTGCATTAAACTTACCATCAGGAGCACCATTCTGGATGCCGATCCTTGGTGGAATCTTCGCGATCATCGTTGTAAAACAGGTGTTCGGTGGATTGGGACAGAACTTTATGAACCCAGCCCTTGGTGCAAGATGTTTCTTAATGATTTCATTTGCAGCAAGAATGACAACATTTACATATGATGGTGTAACAACAGCAACACCACTTGCTGTTATGGAACAGGGAAAAAGCGTAGATGTTATGAAATCATTCTTAGGATTCGTTCCTGGAACAATTGGTGAAACATCTGCATTATTACTGATCATCGGTGGAGCATACTTAGTATTTAAGAAAGTCATCTCTCCGATTATCCCATGTGTTTACGTTGCAGTTGTAGCAATCTTCGTACTGATCTTCGGTGGTCATGGATTTGATCTATCTTACATGGCAGCACAGATCTTCAGTGGTGGATTAATGTTAGGTGCGATCTTCATGGCAACAGACTACGTAACATCTCCAATTACAAAGAACGGAAAGATCATCTATGCGATCGTTCTTGGTATTTTAACTGGATTATTCCGTCTGTTCGGACCAATGGCAGAAGGTGTATCTTACTCAATCATCATTGCAAACTTATTAGTTCCACTGATCGAGAGAGTGACAGTACCAACTCCATTTGGAATCGTAAAAAAAGGAGGTAAGAGCAATGAATAAGAATCTCGTAATGGATTGTATCAAATTATGTGTGATCACATTAATTGCAGGACTCCTTTTAGGTATCGTATATAATGTAACAAAAGCACCGATCGCCGCACAGGAAGAAAAGACAAAACAGGAAGCTTACAAAGCCGTATTCAAAGATGCAGCGAAATTCGATACAGTAAAATTAGACCAGAAAGACGTAGCAGCTGTCTTAAAGAAAAATGATCTTGGACAGAACACGATTTCTGAAGTTGTAAAAGCAGTTGACAAAAACGGAAAAGAACTTGGATACGTATTCTCTGTAACAAACCCAGAAGGATACGGTGGAGATGTATCTTTATCTGTAGGTGTTAGAGATGATGGAACAGTCAATGGTTATGAAACATTATCCATCAGCGAGACAGCTGGTTTAGGTATGAAAGCCAAAGAACCAGAATTCAAGAGTAACTTTAAAAACAAAAAAGCAGACAAATTTGAAGTTGTAAAAGATGGATCTGGCAAGAACGATGATTCTAAAGTAGATGCCATCAGTGGTGCAACGATCACAAGCCGTGCTGTCACAAGTGCAGTTAACAGCTGTGTTGCATATTCAAAGAGCCTGAAGGGAGGTAATTAAACATGAAACCAAATCCAATGGAACGATTGATTAATGGTATCGTAAAAGAAAACCCTACCTTCGTCTTAATGTTAGGTATGTGTCCTACATTAGCAGTAACAACATCTGCGATCAACGGTGCAGGAATGGGACTTTCAACAACAGCCGTATTAATGTTTTCTAACATGATCATTTCCGCATTAAGAAATGTCATCCCTGATCGTGTACGTATCCCAGGATATATCGTAGTTATCGCATCTCTGGTAACAATCGTACAGTTCTTATTACAGGGATATGTTCCAGCAGTTAACGATGCATTAGGATTATACATCCCACTGATCGTAGTAAACTGTATCATCCTTGGACGTGCAGAATCCTTTGCAGCAAAGAACGGACCGATCAACTCCTTCTTTGACGGACTTGGAATGGGACTTGGATTTACTGTAGCCTTAACAATTTTAGGAGCATTCCGTGAATTATTAGGAGCAGGTCAGATCTTCGGAATGCAGGTAATGCCATCTGCATACGAACCAATCACAATCTTTATCCTGGCACCTGGAGCATTCTTCGTACTTGCATGCTTAGTAGCAATCCAGAATAAAGTTAAGAGCAAAAAACCTAAAAAAGCCGGAGAAGCACAGAGTGGTGGATGCGGAGATTGTTCTCACTGCGGAAACAGCGCTTGCGGTTCCAGAAGCTTTTTTGATACAACTGTAGATGACAAATAAGGAGGATTAAGATGAAAAGTTTACTGTTAATTGCCATCGGTTCAGCGCTGGTAAATAACGTCGTATTAAGCCAGTTCCTTGGTTTATGTCCTTTCCTTGGAGTTTCTAAGAAAGTTGAGACAGCAGCCGGAATGGGTGCAGCCGTTCTCTTCGTTATTACTATCGCATCAGCAGTTACAAATTTAATTTATACATTTTTATTAGTACCAACAGATTTAACATACTTAAATACGATCGTATTTATCCTGGTAATCGCAGCATTAGTACAGTTCGTAGAAATGGTATTAAAGAAATCTATGCCAGCATTATATGAATCTCTGGGAGTATTCCTTCCACTGATCACAACAAACTGTGCAGTTCTTGGTACAGCATTAACAAACGTACAGAACGACTATAGTTTCATCGCCAGCGTAGTCAATGGTATCGGTATCTCTTTAGGATTCCTGATCGCTATTGTTATCCTTGCTGGTATCCGTGAAAAGATGGAATACAACAACATCCCAGAATCTTTCAAAGGAATGCCTATCACACTGTTAACAGCAGGATTAATGGCAATCGCATTCTTCGGATTCTCAGGACTTATTTAGGAGGTAAAGAAGATGAATATATCAGCAATTTTACTTGCCATGGTTGTTGTCGGAGGAACCGGTCTGCTTATCGCAATCTTACTGGGAATTGCCTCAGAGAAATTTAAAGTTCCTGTAGACGAGAAGGAAGTAGCCATCCGTGCAGAACTTCCAGGAAATAACTGTGGTGGTTGTGGATACGCAGGTTGTGATGGACTTGCAAAAGCAATCGCAAATGGAGAAGCACCAGTGAACGGCTGTCCAGTTGGTGGAGCAGCTGCAGCTGAGAAGATCAGTGCGATCATGGGTGTAGAAGCAGGAGAATTCGTGAAGAAAGTCGCATTCGTAAAATGTGCCGGAACCTGCGATAAGGCAAAATCAAAATACAAATATGCTGGTAATGAAGACTGTGTTTCTGCCATGAGTGTACCTGGCGGTGGACCAAAAGCCTGCAGCTTTGGCTGTACTGGTTTTGGAAGCTGTGTAAAGGTTTGTGACTTTGATGCTATTCACGTTATCAATGGCGTTGCTGTAGTTGATAAAGAAAAATGTGTTGCCTGCGGTAAATGTGTGGCAACTTGTCCGAAATCTTTAATCGAGCTTGTTCCATATGCAGCTCCTCATAAAGTACAATGCAACTCCAAAGAATTTGGTAAAGCAGTAAAAGAAGTATGCTCCGCAGGATGTATCGGTTGTAAGATGTGTACTCGTGTCTGTGAAGCAGATGCGATCACTGTTGAGAACAACATCGCAAAAATTGATTACAGCAAATGTACCGGATGTGGAAAGTGCGCAGAGAAGTGTCCTGCTAAGATTATTCTTTAATCTGTATGATTTAGTTGATGCTAAATTCAAGAATGCCCCGGCATTCTTGAATTTACGGAGAAGATTTTTTCTTCTTCTCATATGTCTTTGAAAATACTTGTTGCAAGTTATGAAATATAGGTTGCTATAGTAATTTTTCAGCCATATTCTGGAATATAGTTTATTGTAAGAAACTTAATAAAAACGAAAGAAAAGGCAATCTATCTTAACGAAAATGCAAGACAGATTGTCTTTCTTTTTTCACATTTATCCTGTATAGTAGTTGAGAAAAGGAATCTGTCATATACAGAGAGGACGGGAGGCTTTTGTATGGCTTATCAGAAATTTACAGGAACATATCAAAGTTCTGATCATATAAACAGAATACATTATTATATCTATGAACCGGAGACAGATCTTCGTGCTATTTTACAGATTGTGCATGATTTTGGAGATTTTGTGGAGAGAAATGAGAATTTGATTCGTTTTTTTACAGATCATGGCGTTATGGTTTGCGGATGTGACCATATCGGGCATGGACGTTCTTCTAAAAAAGAGGACTATGGCTATTTTGGCAGCAAGAATGGATGGACTTATCTGGTAAAAAATACAAAAAAGCTGACACACTATATGAAAAGAGAATATCCAGATACACCGTATTTTATCTATGGACACGGACTGGGATCTCTCATTGTGCGAATGGATTGTATCTATGAAAAAGGCATTAATGGAGTGATTTTGTCGGGGACTAGCGGTAAACAAAAGTATTGTTGGAGAAAGATTCTTTTAGCGGCCCTTTTGAAGAGGATTTGGGGGGCGGAACACAGAAGTGTATATCTTGAAAAAGATATAGAAAAACGTTTAAATCATCGTTTTTTAAAGGAACAGGACACATATTCCTGGATTGCTGCGAATGAAAAAATAAGACGAGAATATTCCAGGATTTATTCTGAACATCTTCCTGTTACCGTAGCAGCATATGAAGATATTTTAAAAATGCTTGCATTAGTCTCCACCAGGAAATGGTATCGTTCCGTAAATGAAGATATACCGATTTTGTTGCTTGGCGGAAAAGAGGATCCTATTGGTAATGGCGGAAAGGGGATATTGGAAGTACACCGGCAGTTAGAAGACACTCGTCATTGGGTGGAGTTGCATTTATATGAAGGGATGCGTCATAATATTTGTGATGAAGTGCGAAGAGATGAAGTATATACAGATATGCTTCAGTGGATGAAATTGCATATGAATGAGGAATATGAACTGCAATAAAGAAATTTATAATAAAAAGAACTTATAATTCCATTACGATCACAATATTTTGCTCCTAGAGCGTGTTTGAAAAATCATTCCTACAATCTGCACGCCCCAATTTGCGGTATATTTTGCCTTCATTCAGTTGGCGTAGCCCGCTACGCCGCCCTCATCCGAAACAGATTTTCCACAGTTTGTGACGCACATCTTGCCGAAAGCATTTTTCGTCCCAACGCTAGGAGGGGCTTCGGGCCAATGCCATTTAGATAGAACATTTTGTAGATGATTCTTTATGTTACATTCTGTAATGTTTTGATATTTGGAGTGCTTTGAGAGGAAAAAATACGCAAACTTCCCCTTTGGGGTAGAAATCGTACTTTTATCCTTTAAATAACTTGTGTTTTTATCCAAAAAAAGTTATAGTATTCTTATATTAGGACACTCGGTATGCAAAGCTTACAAAGCCTTTCCTCTTTTTGGTACGGGGAAATTTCCGGCCGGGCTTGACCGGGACCAGGTAGCGTAACAGGAGTGTCTCGATATGAGGCGAGATCGTAGGACTGCTTTTTTGAAGGAAAGCTTTACAGATATGTACAGCCATGGTGAAGTTCACCTGGTAAGCGTATTTTGTTTTTTTCTGATGAGTACTTACATGTGGGGTAACGGATTCACAGAAATTATACAGAATGACGCGCGCGTATATCTCCTGTTCTACGTATCCCGCCTTTTTTGAATGAAGCTGGGAAAGCCCCAGGCTATACTTTAATTTTCGGAATGATGTTTCGATTCCCCATCTCAAATGGTATAATTCCCTGATCCTCCACGGAGGGAATGCTTCTCTTTCAAGATTCGTAACGATACATTCGTATCCACCGGTATCCAGTAAAAACCGTACCATTCTTAATCTCATAGGATAGACTGCCTGTTTTCCGTCTTTTTCCAGATCTAGGAAATCAAACACGGAGCTTGGGGAAAGTTTTTTATAGTGGACAGGATCTTTTTTTGAATGTACCGTGCTCCGTGTGATAAAAAAATCCAGGTCTTCGTCCAGTTCCCTGTCAGGCAGCCGGAAACCATACGAGATCCCTCCCCTGCGGGAGATATCCTTTGTACGGATAACAAAAGACAGGCCTTTTGCCATGATATGGGCAAAAACGTGATAAGTTTCATATCCCCGGTCAGCCAGTATGATCGTTCTGGCAGGGGTGCTGATATTTCCCAGCATCTGGACCAGGGCACGGGATTCATTGCTGACCATTGTCTTTTCGATCCGTATATCTGTGTATCTTTTATTACAAAGATCATACAGCGCATGGAGATGGAGCTGGTTGGAGCCTCTTTTTCCATTGCCGGAAGGTTTACAGCTTTCTTTGTCCGCAGGGTCATAACAGATGTTCAGATCAGATCCGTCACAAGCCAGGAGCTGAAATCCATCATAAGTATGTCCTGCCGGAAGTTTCTGTGTAAAATGATAAAACAGGTAACTCATGGCATCTGGAAGAAGCTTGGCCCTTTGCTGGTGGATAGCGGAAAGAGAAGGGATATCAGTAGGAAACCTGTGCTGGAAAAAGTCATGGGATGTAGTAGAAAGAGAGCCACCCTGCATGGTTAAAAGAGAGAGGATCGTATCCCGAAAGGAAATCTTACGTTTTCTCGAAAAATCAACGCCAGGGTGAAGGACAAAAGAATCCTTCTGAAGTTCTAATTCAGAAATAGCAGACAGGAGCAATTCATAACTGGAAGCAAAAGTAGAGTTCATAAGCGAGCCTCCTTTTGTATAAAAAAAGATTGCAATGTATAATTCTTTTTTACCATACATTGCAATCTTTTGGAATACTATGTTCTAACTAAATGGCATTGCCTTCGGGCTACGGAACTCTGAGATGGCCTTCCCCTTGCATATTCCCGCATTGAAAATGCGACCGGCGTAGCGCCATCCAGCGAAGAGTCTTATTATAAAAAACAACACATATAAAATAATAAACAGGAAGATAATAGCATAATGGATGAATGATAGCAGAAAAGAAATTGTCCTATAAAAATAAACTTCCAGGAAAATCTAAAAAAATTGAAATTTATGGTTGACAAGCATAACTCCCAGTGGTATTATAACTGAGCTGTCGCAAATAATTGTTTTCAAAAAACAAACAATTAAAAAGAATTTCAGAAAAATGAAATTCACAGTTGACAAAAGACAGAAGATATGATAAAGTATCCAAGTCGTCAACGAAACGACAACAAAATCTTAACTCAAAAATGTTTGAAAAAAACTTAAAAAAGTGCTTGACAAACAAAAAGAGATGAGATAAAATAAACAAGCTGTCTGAGAGACAGACACAACAAACCTTGATAACTAAACAGTGAAACACATACGATTCTCGAAAATTTCTTTACATTTAAAGAACGGTTTAAACAAACCAAAAGCAGTAAAAACGAGAGATAGCCAAACGGTTGTCTTGAGTAAATGAATCAAACATTTTATCAGAGAGTTTGATCCTGGCTCAGGATGAACGCTGGCGG
>ENA-OPSK01001680-OPSK01001680.1-human-gut-metagenome-genome-assembly--contig:-NODE-1680-length-15593-cov-2.498391_pt1 | contig 15593 bp, 10 predicted proteins | sample MGYA00241807_ERZ501905 | MGnify/ENA primary metagenome ERZ501905 (study PRJEB25962, sample SAMEA2042111) | human gut metagenome | biome: human gut; feature: human-associated habitat; material: faeces...
CATTATTTTCATCACAAACATGGCACAGTATGCGATCCGCGGCTATGCGGTGGATGCGCTCGATTATGTTTTAAAACCGGTGTCGTATTTTGCATTTTCACAGAGACTCAGCCGTGCGATCGGGCGCATGAAAAAAAGAGAGACAAAGATGATCATGGTCAGCATGAAAGGCGGGACGGTGCGGATCAATATCGCAAATATTTATTATATCGAAAGCCAGGGGCATACGCTGATCCTGCACACAATTCTTGGCGACTATGAGACAACAGGCACAATGAAAGAGATGGAAGAAAAATTAGCTGATATGAACTTCTGCCGTGGTAATAAGGGGTATCTCATCAATTTAGCGCATGTGGACGGGATCACGGACGGCTGTGCCATGGTAAAAGGTGAGCGGCTGGTATTAAGCCGTGCGCGCAAAAAAGAATTTATGGAAGAACTGACAAAATACTGGGGAGAGGTTATCAAATGATGGAACATATTATGCCGGATATACCAAGAATCTACACAGCGGTCGCAGAGTGGATGGCATGCATGTTATTTATCCTGCCGGTCAAAAAGAGATTTCACAGACGGCAGGCATTATGGCGGCTGTGCTTCTGATACAGAGTGTGTTTTTAGTCATGACGGATGATATTAAGATTTATTTCTGGATTCCTTGTATGATCGTGGCTGTATTTTTAATGATCGTATTTATCTACAGCTGCTGCGAAATTACTTTTACCGATGCTGCCTATTTTGGGATGATCGCATTTGTTGTCGCGGAATTTATGGCATCGTTCGAATGGCAGGTTGTATGTTACTTTTTCGACGAGGCGATGACAAACTGGTGGCTTTGCAGAGGTCTTCTGGTTCTGATCTATGGTGCGATCGCACTGATCCTGTATAAAATTCTGCGGGTACATATGCCTAAAGATGGGAAAATGAATATCAGCCACCGGGAATATATTTCCGCCGGACTGATCGCAGTTGCGGTGTTTGCTGTCAGCAACATGAGTTTTCTAACGGAAAATACACCGTTTTCCGGGCGCTATTCGTTTGAGATCGGAAATATCCGTACATTAGTAGATCTTGGCGAAATCGGTCAGGTCCGCACGATCGTTGATCTCGGTGGAATTGCGGTTGTGTATGCGCACCTGATCCAGTGTGGCGAACTCCGTGTGCGCAGGGAGTTAGAAGCAGTGCAGAATGTTTTGCAGAATCAGTATGTGCAGTACAAGCAGTCGAGAGAGAGCATCGAACTGATCAATTATAAATATCACGATTTAAAACACCAGATCGCATTCCTGCGGAGTGAGGATGATCCGAAAAAACGCGAAGAATATTTAAACCGCATGGAGGATGAGATAAGACAGTATGAGACACAGAATAAGACCGGAAACAAAGTGCTTGATACAGTGCTGACAAGCAAGAGTTTATACTGCGCAAAGCATGGGATCACGTTTACCTGCGTGGCAGATGGAACATTGCTGGATTTTATGGATGTGATGGATATCTGCAGCATTTTTGGAAACGCGCTCGATAACGCGATTGAGTGTGAACTGAAAATACCGGATAAAGAGAAGCGGCTCGTGCATGTGACGGTTTCCAAGCAGAAAAATTTTCTGCTCCTCCGGTTTGAAAATTATTATGAAGGAAATCTGGAATATCAGGAGGGAAAACTGGTCACGACCAAAAAAGAGAAAGAATATCACGGGTACGGACTCAAAAGTATCCGCTATACGGTCAACAAGTATGACGGTGCGGTCAGCATTGACACAAAAGAGAACTGGTTTGACTTAAAGATTCTGATTCCGATGAGGGAGGAAAATAACAGTCCGACATGAGAGAACAGCTTTTACAGGAACTGATGATTATATCAGAAGAAGAGAAAAAATATCAGGCAGGACAGGGAAATATTGAAAAGCAATTGTATGCAAAAGAATCGATCAGTGAGATTGACAGGGAGCTGCTGCTAAAAAGAGGACGGCTTATCACAGTACGTCCGCATAGCCGGTTTGTGGATTTTCCGGAGCACAGACACAATTATGTAGAGATGATGTATGTGGTGCAGGGAAATATTACGCATATCATAGAGGGAAAAGAATTGACACTGCATAAAGGAGATGTGCTGATGTTAAACCAGCAGGTATGTCATGCCATCCGCCGTGCAGAATACGAGGACATTGGAATCAATTTTATCGCACTTCCGGAATTTTTTGAGATTCCGCTTTCCATGTTGCATGAGAAAAATGTGCTTGCAGAATTTATTGTTGGTGCATTTCGTCAGAAGTATCCTGTTTCCCATTATCTGTTGTTTCGTCTGCAGGAAGATCCGCAGGTGGAAAATCTTATGGAAAATATGATTGATTCCATGTTACATGAACATGCAAATGAGGATGTAATTAATCAGTATTCTATGGGACTTGTATTTTTATATCTGCTGAATCATCTTGAAAGCTTAAGCCATAATTCTTCCATGGATTATAAGGAGACGGTTGTACAGGCAGTACTTGGATATATTAACAGTGACTGCAAAAATGCAAATCTTACCAAGATAGCAGCAGATACCCATCAGTCCATGACGGTACTTAGCAGACTCATCAAGCAAAAGACCGGATATAATTTTCAGGAACTTTTGCAGCACAGGCGGTTTGAGACAGCTGAACATTTATTATTGGAGACAGATTTGTCAGTGGAAGAGATTGCGTTAGATGTTGGTTATGAAAATCAGAGCTATTTTTTCCGGCAGTTTAAAGAAAGATATGGAATGACACCGCGAAAGTATCGGTTAGAACATTATAAAAGATAGACAATGCAGAAAATAAGGACAGTTTTTTAGTCGAATGAGAGTCTAAAAAGCTGTCCTTATTTTTGTTATCTTAAAAAAAGATACATAGTCTATAAGTTTACAAGGGGGTATCCTATGAATACAATACGTGCAATTATTTTTGACTTGGATGGTGTTATATGCTTTACGGATCAGTATCATTATCAGGCATGGAAAGAAATGGCAGACGCAGAAGGAATTTATTTCGATGAGACAATTAATGGCAGACTACGGGGAGTAAGTCGTATGGAAAGTCTGGACATTATTTTGGAGAAAGCATCAAGAGAATATACACAGGAGGAAAAAGAACAACTTGCCGCAAGGAAGAATGAAAGTTATGTTCGTCTGTTGGAAAAGATGTCTCCGGATGATCTGTCGCAGGAGGTAAAAAAGACACTGGAAATATTACGTCAGCGAGGGTATAAGCTTGCGATTGGATCAAGCAGTAAAAATACGAAAAAGATTCTGACACAGATTGGATTAAACGGATACTTTGATGCAATCAGTGACGGAACGAATATTACGAAATCAAAGCCGGATCCGGAAGTATTTTTGAAAGCGGCTGAGATGCTTGGTGAAAAACCTGAAAATTGTCTGGTCGTAGAGGATGCGCTTGCCGGTATTGATGCTGCTTATGCTGGTGATTTTCAGAGTGCTGGAATCGGAGATGCCGCAGGTCATAGCCAAGTGACATATCCGATTCAGGCATTTAAAGATCTGCTTTCTATTTGTTCTATCTGCTAACGTCAGATGGGCAGATGACAGGTGTGATTTGAATAAGTCGAATCTCTAATAGTTCTAATTCTGCATTCAATCTTAGGGTTTCATCAGAAGCGATATGCATCAGCTTCTGATGGAATCCTGGAGAGGATGCTTTTTTTAACAAGTCAAATTCATAAGGAGTGGTAAGTTCTAATCCACCCATGGAAACCCATTGGTCATAAGAACTCCCATGTGTTCGATTTACATAAGTCTCAGAAATTTTGTATGTACCTTGCGGAATATTAGAAAGACATAGTTCGATTGTGACTGGATCAGAATCTGCAAATACAGTATAGCGATCTGTTTCTGTCATATCAAAACGTTCTCCGTTGGCATAAAGATAGTTAAAATGTTTGTAATTGTACAACATAATCTGATAACTGTTGTGTTTACGGGTAATGAAATAACCGTCTCCTCGTCCTAAAAACTGATCTCCTAACTGCCGTAAGAGAGTATAAGCATAATAACTTGCTTTTGGAATTCCATTTACCGTGAACAGACCTAGTCCACCGAAAAAGAGTTTGTTGGGCAGAGCGTCATCTGCCATAAGATCGGTAAGAGCCTGATAAGTAAAACTATCTAGTCGGTCATAATTTTCCAAAATATTTTTTACAATGTAGCACGATTTAAAACATGTATCATTGAGCAAATCCTGCTGGCTTGGTGTGTTGTTCCATTCTGACAGGTAGATTGGCATATTACCAAGTCCAAGCTGGCGTCGTTCACGGAGAACCTGCATAACAAAATCTTTTAACCCATCAGGAGATTCAGAAAGACTCATTGCATACACAAAACCAAACGATTCCTTGGAATGATTTTTATCGGAAATCATTTTAGTGTCGTAGTATGTAAAACTTAAACAGTCTGGAAGACAGGAATTTTTTTTACACCATTCCAAAAAGTTCAGATACCAGTTTTCATAGCTTTCGCCTACAATGTAGTAGGTTGGAGGAAGACTAAATTCGATATCAGGGCAAAAATCTTTAATACAATCATAAGTGCTTTTATAGAATAGAAAAAAGTCATTTTCGTTTGTAAAGCCAAATAGGTCGGAAGAAGTATTCGGTTGGTTCCATAGACCAAATTTCCAGGTCTTTATGGTATCTAACCCGTAACGGTCAGTGATGTGAAGCAAAAATTCATGGACCAGCTGACACCATGCACTGACAGAGTGGGGCTGGCTGACATTTGCACCAAACAATCGTCTGTTTGGATATTTTGCAAGTTTTTCCGGCATGTAGGATAATTGAAGCCAGGGTTTTAGGTGATTGACGATAACAAAATCCAAAATCTTATCAAGATAAGAAAAGCTATAGACCGGGACTTTACTTGCAGTTTCATTGTATATATGCAGATCATCAGAAAAGATGCCACATAATTTAATATATTCAAATCCAACTGTTTCCTGAATCTGTGTTAACATTTTTTGAACATCACAAATTAGTACATCACTTGCCCGCCCAACGGTCATCATTTTTTTCCAGGTGTGAAGCAGAGTATAGGAACTTCCGTTTACAGAAATCTCAATTTCAGTTTTTTTCACAGGAGATACAACCTGAAAAAATGTATCTTCTTTCAAATATTTTTTTAATCCGTAAATATAGTTATGTTGTTCTACACGTTGGGCAGTATTCTCTTTCTTCTTTTTTTGTTCACGGCGATAGTCTTTTGGTAACATCCCGTATTGCTTTTTAAAAAAAGTTACAAAGGCATGACTGTTGGAAAAACCGCTGTCAATCGCTATTTCATCAATATTCTTATCAGTGGTTGAGAGTTCCTGTACTGCGTGCATAAGGCGGTATTGGTTAAGATAGCTTAAAAAATTCATTCCGTAATATTCCACAAAAAACTTAGAAAGATATGGAACGGACAAATGGACTGCATCAGCAAGTTCTTGTAAGGTTATATTTTCCGTGTAATGCTGCTGGATCAACTGTGAGATTTCGGAAATACGTAAAGCATACTTGTGATTTTTCTTTTCTTTAGCAGTAGAGAGTTTGATGCGGAAGTTCCGATACAGTACATCCATAATATTGTAGATATAAGACCAGTTTCGTAATTCATACCCATCTTTTTTATCAATATTTGTTTTGATAATGTGCGCTATCAGAGTGCGGAGTTGGACAATAGCTTCCTGATTATCGGTCATCGTACTGATAAAGAAAAAGCGAGGATGGAATGGAACGGGTAGAATCTGTTCAAACAAAGTCTGGTTGAATAAAACGGTTACAATCACACAGTTGACACCATGAAGTTCATGAAGCGAGAGTGGATTAACACAGAACACGTCATCTTCTGTTAAATTGTATATATGATCATCCAGTTGCAATGTACAGTTCCCGGAAACAATCATTGATAATTCAAAATAGTCATGCATTTGTGAACGAATATGATCAAAACGCTGCATTATACAGCGAATGGGCATGTGCATATCATTTTCTGAAATAAGATCGTAATTTTCTGACATAAAAAATCCCCCATTTAAAACTAAATAAGATATTGTAATGATTAAAACATAAATGTAATGAAAAAATCAATAAAAACATCGAATTTTTAATCTATTTTGTATGACGGATTGAAAAGATGTGGAAAGAAAAGAAGAGCAGACATAAAAAAGTTAAAAATTAAAGTGAAACAGATAAAAAACAAAATCACATGAAAATTAATGAAAACTTATAATATCTATAAAGACGAGGTGATAAACATGAGTGAACCAATATTAAAAGTTGAAAACATGAATAAAAGATTCGGAAGTACAGTGGCTTTAAAAGATGTGTCACTTTCTGTATATCCGGGGGAAATTCGGGGATTAATTGGGGAGAATGGATCAGGAAAGTCAACCATTACTTCCATTGTAGCAGGAATGCAGGCATGCGATAGTGGTAAGATGATATTTAAAAATCAGGACTGGAAACCTCTTAGTATGATTGATGCACTTCACAAGGGGATTGGAATGATCGTTCAGGAAAGCGGAACAATACCGGGAATTACAGTTGCGGAAAATATTTTTCTGGCAGAGACAGAGAGGTATAAAAACAGGTTTGGATTGATCAATCGCAGGAAGATGAATGCAGATGCAACTGAAGTCATGAAAAAAATTGGGGTAAATGATATTACTGGCGATATGCTTATGCAACAGCTGGATTTTCAGACAAGAAAGCTTGTAGAGATTGCAAAGGTCGTGATGAAACAGCCTCAGATTTTGGTAATTGATGAGACAAGCACTGCCTTATCTCATGATGGAAGGGAAATTTTATATGATATTATGAATCGTTTCCGCAAAGAAAATAAGTCAGTGATTTTTATTTCACATGATCTGGATGAGATTATGGAGGTGTGTGATACTTTAACGGTTCTTCGAGATGGAAAAATAATCAGAACATTTAATAAAGAAGAGTTTGAAGCGGGTGCAATTCGTTCAAGCATGATCGGACGAGAACTGCAGGGGGATTATTATCGAAGTGATTTTGAAGCAAGCGCACAGCAGGAAGTTGCGTTGAATGTTAAAAATCTTGTTTATACAGATAGACTGAAAGGTGTTTCCTTCCAGGTGCGAAGGGGAGAAATTGTTGGAGTCGGAGGTCTGGCACATTGTGGAATGCATACACTTGGAAAGGTATGTTTTGGTGCAGTAAAGCCAGAAGAAGGAAATGTTTCAGTGGCAGATGGAACGGTAATTGACAGTCCGGCAAAAGCGATGAAGAAACGTATGGGTTATGTGTCTAAGGATAGAGATGTGGAATCATTATGTTTGAATGCAAGTATTGAAGACAACATATCAATTGCGGGAATGAGCAAATTTGCCGTAAAAGATTTTCTTGTTTTAAAAAATCGCGAAAAAAAATATGTAAATCAACAGATTGAGGAATTGTCCATTAAATGTTCTGGAAGAGATCAGGCGGTATCACAACTCTCGGGAGGAAATAAACAGAAAGTCGTATTTGGAAAATGGATTGGCTGCGGAAGTGAAATTCTTATACTGGACTGCCCGACACGAGGCGTGGATATTGGTGTAAAGCAGGCAATGTATCAGCTTATGGTTAAGTTGAAAAATGAAGGAAAATCCATTCTGATGATCAGCGAGGAAATGCCGGAACTCATTGGAATGAGTGATCGGATTTTGATCATGAAGGACGGAGAGATTACGGCAGAATTTGAGAGAAATAAAAATCTTTCTGACTCACAGATTATTGAGTACATGATATAGGAGGCTGGGAAAGATGACAAAAAGTAAAAAAATAATGATAGGTGCATTGCCGTTTGCAGCACTTATCGTATTGTTTGCAGTATTTTGTGGAATTGTAAGCAGTAAGGGATATCGCCTGGATATGTATATCAAGATTATATTTAATGAAGGTATTGTATTATCCATTGTTGCAACAGGTGCAATATTTATTTATACATTAGGTTCGTTTGATATCAGCTTGGGTGCGGCAACGCTTTTTTCAGCAACACTTGGGGTAATGACATATAATGCAACTGAAAATTTTATATTAATGATTGTTGTGATTTTATTGTCTGGAATTGTCTGTTCTTTGTTAAATTCTGTGCTGGCATCCATTTTTCATATTCCGGTGTTTGTTACAACGGTGGCAATGATGTCTGTTTTGTCTGCAATTGCATCACAGATCATTACCACAAAAGGTGGTGCAGTAGGCGGAATCAGCATTCCGAGTGAGGTAGTGAAACATTTGGATACATCCGCATTTAAAATTATAGTTTTGGTAATATGGGTGGTAGTATGTGCGTTCATCTTTGATTACACCAAGTTTGGAAGACGTGAAAAGTTTGTTGGGGGAAATCCAATCTGCGCCCAGCTTTCCGGTATTAAATACAATACATATGCAATACTTGGATTCCTTCTGGCGGGAATCGGCGTTGGAATCGGCGCATTTATGACGCTGGTTTATACCCCATCTGTTACAACAACGACAGCGGGGGATATAGGGATGAACATTATGGTTGCTATCGTGTTTGGAGGTATGCCAATCTCAGGAGGTGCAAGATCGAAAATTTATGCGGCTGTAGTCGGTGGATTTTCCTATATTATTTTAAATAATATTCTGGATCTGCTGATTGATTCAACATCTGGATATGGAATTACACAGATTGTCAGTGCTGTTTTTTTTCTGGTAGTTGTTTATGTTGCAAGTGCAAATTATCGTTCGCAGATGTTGCCGCGATAACAGAAATATGAATTTAACACATAACGTGTTAAAAATAAAATTTTAATAAGAGAAATGGGAGGAATAATTTATGAAACGTACAATGAAGAAAATGGTAAGCCTTGGACTGGTTGCTGCCATATCGTTGACAATGCTGGTTGGTTGTGGAAACAGCAAAGAAACAGCTGACAATACAGCCAGCGACAACACAGCAAATGATACGAGTGATACAAGTGTCAAGGAGGAGACAAAGACAGCAGAGAATGTTAAGATTGGTGTTTTAGTTCAGGATGTTAGTGGCGAGGAAGCATTAGGGTTCCGTACTTATTATGAAGATTATGTTGCGAATCAGTATGGTGTGACATTTACTTATACCGATGAACTTAAAGATGCGGCAAGCGAGAAGTCTGCTATAGAAAAATTCGCTTCACAGGGATATCAGGCAGTCATCTCTCTTTCAAGTAATGATCGTGCATTGCAGATTGAAACCTGTGAGGAAAATCAGATTTATTATGCGGTTGCTGCTGGAACTCTTGATCAGGAGCAGTTTGAAAAATATAAGACAAATGAGTACTTCCTTGGTCAGGTTGGACCAAGCATGGATACAGAGTATGAAGCTGGTGTAGAAATGGGCAGGTTCTTTGCGGAAAAAGGCATTAAGACAGCTGCTATCTATGGGGCATTTATTCCAAATCCTATGCATGTATACCGTGTAGCGGGTGTACTTTCCGGTCTGGGACTTTCCTATGATGGTGCTACAGAAGAGGGAGAAGTAGTGGGCAAGATTTTTACTGATCAGAGCGTGGATTTGTCTAAGATTTCTGGGGATATCCAGATTGTTTCTTATCTGCAGGGCTATGGTGATACAACAACAGATGAGATCAATGCAGCAATTCAGGCAAAACCGGAAGCATTTATTTCAGTGGGAATGGCAACAACATTTTTTACACAGCAGTTAAATGCTGCTGGTATTGAGTTCTCAGATATTGATTCCTTTACACAGAGTAATGGAGAAGCTATCACAAATGGAAAACTTGTCTATCTTGCCGGTAAATATTCATCTTCTGTAGGTCCTGCATTTGCATTAGTTTTAAATGCCATCAATGGAAATGTAATCCGTGATGAACAGGGAAATGCAGTCTCACTCAGCCAAAACTATCAGGTTGCAACTGACGAGGCTACATTTGATGAGTTTTATAAGTCAGATAACGGAGATAATCCAATTTACAATAAAGAAACATTAGACCAGATTATTGGTGAGTCTGTTACTTTTGATGAGATCAATGAACTTGTAACATCGAAGTAATTCATTTTTACAGTCAGGTCACGGCTTCATTTAGAAGCCGTGCTCTCTCCAAATAAATGAAAAGTTAAAAATTCATTTATTTGGAGAGGGTATGGAATATCCTGAAAAATGAAAGGAGAGGACAACATGAAAAATAAAAATAGACATTTGGTAAAGAATGTAATTGGTACATTAACAATACCGGTACTGGTGGCTGTATTATTGCAGGGAATCTGCATGTTCAATGGAAAAACAATGATTTCAAACATGACAGGTTTTGATAACTTTGTTGTATATATTGCAATTGTGATGATTACAACAATAGCATTATCCATTAATTTAAATAGTGGTCGTTTTGATTTTTCCTTGGGATCAATGGCAGCACTTTCTTCTGTATTAGGAGCTAAAATTACATATTCCATTTTAGGTGGTGGAAGTAACAGTGCATTGATGATGTTGATATTGACGATCTTATTTGGTATGTTACTTGGACTTGTTTCAGGACTTATGTATGTGGTGCTGCATCTGCCGCCAATCATTACATCTCTTGGAGTGACACTGATCTATGAGGGAATTCTTTTTACAATCACGGAAGGACGTTATGTGATGAAGGAAGTGCAGAATCCATCTATGACAGCTTTTACAGGAAGCTGGATTTATGCAGCAATCATTATTGTGGTTGTGTTAGCTGTCTGTATAGCAATCTTTGATTACACAAAGTTTGGATATGATTATAATGCACTCAAAAATGGTCAGAAGGTTGCGGTAAATACCGGTATAAAAGAGATATCAAATGCCATTGGATGTTATGTGATCTGTGGCGGATTGATGGGAATTGTAGGATTTTTAAATGCGACAAGAAGCACAACAATCAACGGTGGTCAGTTGAACTTTTCCTCTATCAGCATTATGTTTACGGCGTTTCTTCCAATGTTCATAGGCTCCTATATCAGTCGCTTTACAAACGAAAAAATTGGATTCCTTTTAGCTGCTTTATGTATGTCCATGCTTAATTCAACATTTGCTGTATTCTCCAATGAGGTAAATGCATCAATGCAGGCAATCATTAATGCAGTACTGCTTGTAGTCTTTTTGATTTATTTGAGTAATGAACATTTATTGGTAAGTCTTTTTAACGGAAAACGAAAATAGAAAGCAGGAGGGTATGAATATGATCAACTTAACAAAGAATCCATTCTTCCTTTCAGGGGAAGACATTGAATGGGTTGAAAATACAAAAAAGTCAATGACATTAGAAGAAAAAATAGGTCAGTTGTTTGTCCCAATCGGGTATTCCGGAGATCCGCAATATCTGGAACATGTCATGCTCGCACATCACATTGGTGGAATTATGTATCGTTGTGGTGAGGCGAAGGAAATGCAGCGGACACACCGTTATCTGCAGGAACACAGTAAGATCCCACTTCTTATTGGAGCTAATCTTGAGGATGGAGGCTGCGGAATTGCAACAGATGGAACACAGTACGGAAAACAAATGCAGGTTGCGGCAACTGGAGACACGGAGGATGCATATCGGCTCGGAAAAGTAAGCTGTAGTGAAGGTGCAGCGGTTGGTTGTAACTGGGCTTTTGCACCTGTGGTTGATATTGATAGAAATTGGAGAAATCCGATTACAAACGTGCGTACATATGGGGATGATCCGGATCGTGTTCTTGCATGTGGTCTCAATTACATGAGGGCAGCTAAGGAAGAAAATGTTCTTGTTGCAATTAAGCATTTCCCAGGGGATGGCTGCGATGAAGTGGATCAGCACATTCTTACAAGCGTAAATAATCTTTCCTGTGATGAGTGGGATGCGACATATGGAAAAATATATAGCGGCTTGATTCAGGCGGGGGCACAGACAGTGATGGTCGGACATATTGCACAGCCGGCATATCAAAAATCGTATAATACAGATTTTCCAAATAAATTAATACCGGCAACACTTTCATCGGAATTGTTAAAAGGTTTGCTCCGTAAAAAATTGGGATTTAACGGTCTGATTGTAACGGATTCTACCTGCATGGTAGGTTTTAGCTGTGCAATGAACAGAGAAAGGGCAGTTCCTTATGCGATTGAGGCAGGATGTGATATGTTCCTTTTTAATAAGGATCTTGAGGAAGATTATCAGTATATGCTGAATGGATACAAGCAGGGAATCCTTTCGGAACAGCGATTAGATGAAGCAATCACAAGAATTCTTGCAACTAAAGCTTCGCTTGGACTTCACAGAAAAGCAAAGTGTGAAATTGTGCCTTCGGAAAGTGCACTTTGTATTCTGCAGGCTGATGAGCATGTTGCATGGGCTAAAAAGAGCGCAGACAAGGCAGTTACACTTGTAAAGGATATAGATGGAATTTTACCGTTGAATCCGCATAAGACCAAAAAGGTGTTGCTGGAAATCATAGGTGGGTTTCCATCAAATGAGCGTGTTTTGGAAAGCTTTCGTAAGCGATTGGTTGAGGAGGGGTTCGAAGTTAACGTATATGAACAGGAGAACTTTGAAACAGCAAAATTTGATGTTGGCACATTCCGGAAGAATTATGATCTGGTCATTTATATTGGAAATGTAGAAAATGCATCCAATAAAGTGACAAACCGACTTTCATGGTATACATTCTGGGGAAATGGAAATAACGTTCCATGGTTTGCTGCTGAGAGACCGGTTGTGTTTATCAGCCTTGCTAATCCATATCATCTTGTGGATGTACCCATGATAAAAACCTTTATCAATGGCTATTCCAATAGTGAGTATGTAATTGATAGTGTGATGGAAAAACTTATGGGAAGAAGTAATTTTACTGGCAAGAGTCCGGTAGATCCGTTTTGTGGAAAAGAATACTTAAAATGGTAAGAGTGAGAGAAGAACAAATACATGAAAAAAAATTTAGAATTTTTAAGTAAGGCATTAAGTTTATTGCCGGAAGTTAAGGAGACACTGGTTCCTCCAAAAGAGGGACAGTTTTTTTCAAAACCTTTAGGAAAAGGCGATTCGGTAACAATTGATTTTGGGAAACATTTGGTAGGACATCTTCAAGTAAAAATGGGTTATGTCAATTCACATCCAGATGCTCCGGTTTGGATTAGATTTTCCTTTGCAGAGAATTTGAAAGAATTTGAAGAAGAAGTAGAAGAACGAACATGGGTTATCAATGGTTTTAAAACTTTTTCGATCGTGGCACAGGAGTATTTTCCCGAATATGCCAACTCTGACGCAGCAAGCAAAAGAATGCGAAACGAAATTGATGTGAAAATTGATATACTTGATATCAGTTCAAAATTTAATTTGGTTATTGAAGATGTCATGGCAATCGCATTATCTTCTGCAGATGATAGTAAGTTAAAACCATATCATAATGTGCATAAAGAATTGGAGCAGATTGATCATATTGCGTGCCATACACTGCATGATTGTATGCAGAAAGTTTTTGAAGATGGACCAAAACGTGATCGGCGACTTTGGATGGGAGATCTTCGATTACAGGCATTGGCAAACTATGAGACATATCAGATGAATGATATGGTAAAGGGGTGTTTATATTTATTTGCTGCATTACCGATGCAAAATGGACAGGTGGGTGCATGTGTATTTTTAGAGCCTGAACCGGAAGTAGATGATACCAGTATGTTTGATTACTCTTTATTGTTTGTGGCAGCCCTGTGGGATTATTATGTAGAAACGAAGGATCGTGAGGCCCTTGAAGATTTGTGGGAAACAGCAAAAATGCAGATTGTATTGGCACAGAAACAGGTCGGTAATGATGGTGTGGTAAAAGACTGCAATAAACTCGGCTGGTGTTTTCTTGACTGGTCACTGGAATTAAATAAGCAGGCAGGTGCACAGGGTGTTTTGCTGTATGCGATGAAAAGTGCCGTTGCCATTGCAAAAGAAATCGGAAAAGACCATGATGCAGAATGCATAATGAAAACTTATGAACTTTATAGAAAAGCTGCTAAGATGCATTTTTATGATGAAGAAAAAGGACTATTTGTCAGTGGTGATTGCAGGCAGATTTCCTACGCAAGCCAGGTATGGATGATTCTTGGTGATGTTGTAGATGAGCAGAGTGGAATTCGAATTTTACATGATGTTGCGACACAGACAGAGGCAATTGAAATGATTACCCCATATATGTATCACTATTATATAGAAGCATTACTTAAATGTGGTGATAAAACAGAGGCTCTTAGTGTTATGGAGAAATATTGGGGAGGTATGGCACGACTTGGTGCGGATACGTTTTGGGAGTTATATAATCCAAATAATCCGGATGAATCACCTTATGGTGGGACTATTGTTAATAGTTACTGCCATGCCTGGAGTTGTGCGCCTGCTTATTTTCTTCGAAAATATTATTCTGAAAAATAAGAGTGGGGTATTTGTATGAAAAAAATTGGAAATAAAGTTTTTTTAATGATTATTATATTTGTTTTGATATTTGGATTAAATACAGTGTTTTCTATAAGAGCGCAGAATAGTATAAAACAGGCTGGATTGCAGATAACGAAACAGTATATTCCGATTCAGACAGAGATTTTCACTATCCAAAAAAGTATGGAACGAGGTCAGAAATATCTTAACATTATCAGTTTGTATGATGATGCAGAGCTACGTCAACAGTTGGAAAGTTCACTAGCAGAGGAAATTTCGACGATTACGGCAAGTGAGAGTAAGATGGATGAATATCTGAAAAATATCGATAATGTAGAGTTAAAAGATAAAATCCATACATATGAGGATTTTTTAACAGAGGTTATTTCGCAATTTGCCATAATACAAGGGTATGTTGACAAGGGGGATTTTGTGCAGGCTGGTATAGCTCTTGGTGTAGATTTTCAGAATCTGATGGTTGATATGGGAGAAACAACGGAAAAGGAGCTTACAGAGGAGCTTGAGCAGGGAATTTCTGATTTATCGAAGGAATATAATCAAGCTGTTGAGACAAATTTAATAATGACAAAAATTCTATTTTCTTTTTTTGCTTTGGTATCAGTAGTTGTCTTTTTGGTTATAAGTAAGACTGTAAGTAAACCGGCAAGTGAAGCCAGCCGGCAGCTAAATGATATTATTGATGGTATCAATAAGAAACAGGGAAATCTTACGCAGCGTATTACTGTTAGTTCGCGGGATGAAATTGGTCAGTTATCGGATGGAATTAACAATTTTATCATTCAGTTACAGAATGCTATGCAAAAAATACGAAAGCAGTCAGAAATAATGCAAAGTTCACTTGGATTAATGAATGAAGAAGTAAACAATTCAAATGAAAATGCAGATAATATTGCGTCTACCATGGAAGAAATTACTGCGAGTATGGAAGAAATATCATCTTCTATAGAGGGAATTACCGGGAACACCAATGATATAGTGAGTTCAATTAACGATGTTGGAAATCAAGTTAATGAAGGTGTTGTAATTGCCTCTGATATTAAAGCATTAGCGGTTGGTGTTAAAGAGGAGACAGAGAAGAAGAAAACAGACATTTCTGATATTATTAACGAAAAGAGTCAGGCATTATCTTTATCCATTGAAGAAAGTCGGCAAATCAGCAGTATTAATAATTTAACT
>ENA-OPSK01001683-OPSK01001683.1-human-gut-metagenome-genome-assembly--contig:-NODE-1683-length-15562-cov-2.496421_pt1 | contig 15562 bp, 17 predicted proteins | sample MGYA00241807_ERZ501905 | MGnify/ENA primary metagenome ERZ501905 (study PRJEB25962, sample SAMEA2042111) | human gut metagenome | biome: human gut; feature: human-associated habitat; material: faeces...
GACGTCTGTGGGGCAGCTTTCTTAGCTGGAGCCGGAACGGCTGCTGGTGTACTTACCGGCGCTGCACTTGCTTCTCCTGCACCTAATTCTTCTACTGCTACATCATAAGCAACACCATTAACTGTAATTCTATAATTTTTCATTGTAAATCCTCCTGAATGATTTTATGTACTTCTAAAATCTTTCTATAGCTAACTTTTCAAAACTTTATAAAAAGATTCCAAGAATACATTTTTGCTATCTTCTCTTCACTCTCTTGATTGAACGAACGACCAACTTATCTGCACTGACTGCTGCTCCTCCATTCGCTGCCATGATTGCCGCTGTGATTACTGCGACAAGTTCACCATCATCCACAAGTTCCTCTTCTTCCACAACTTCTTCAAGAATCGGACGCTTTGGAGCCGGTCTTTCTTCCTGCGCAGCCTTTTTCTCTTTCTTAGAAGAACGATTCTTTAACGCTCTCTCAATAGATGGGATATATACAAAAAGAGAAATCAGTAAAGAAATGAAAATCAGTACTGCAAATACAGTTCCCATACCCATCAAAGTATTTAATAAGGCTTGTTCAAATACGTTCATACTCTCACCTCACTATACTGCCGTATGCTTCTTTGTCACTGGAGTTACTTTCTTTCCGTAAAGCATTTCATAAGCAGCGATAAGACGCTTTCTTGTTGCGTCCGGCTCGATGATGTCATCTATATATCCCCTCTTTGCAGCTGCTAATGCACTGCTCTGTCCTTCTGCATATTCCGCAGTTTTCTCTGCGATAAGTGCTGTCTTATTCTTATCTGTATTGATTTCCTCTGCATACATGATACGAACTGCCTGTTCTGCATCCATCATTCCTACAGATGCCTGTGGCCATGCCAGAACAAAGTCAGCTCCGATAGCTTTAGAATTCATTACTTCCGCTGCAGTTCCATAAGCCTCGCCTGCAATGAGATTAATACGAGGTACACTAACCTGTGCAAGTGTTGTCGTAAACTTCGCTAATGCGAGCGCCTGCTTTCTCTCTTCATGTGCGTTGGCACGAAGTCCTGTCACGTTCGTTACAGTAAGAAGAGGAATCGAAAATGCATCACAGAACTTAATAAATCTTTCTGCTTTTTCAAGACCATTTCTTGTTAAAACGGACTCACCATCTACTGGCTGGGTTGCAACCGCACCTACTGTCTCTCCATTCAGACGGATAAATGCAGTTACCATCTCTTTGGCATAGGCTGCCTTTGTCTCTATGTACATATTGTTGTCAGAAATAGATTTTAAAATGTAAGCGGCATCATATGCGGCATCATTTAACTCAGGAATAACCCTATTTAAATCATCATCGTTATCAAAGTAAACATCTTCTGCTTCATAATCAGAAGGAAGTACATCAACGAGAATACGAAGCTGGTCAAGAAGTGCTTCTTCTGTCTCACATACAAAATCTACGTTACCAGCCTGCTCAGACTGGAACTGTGCTCCTGCCGTATTCTGACGGGATTCTTCATTCCCCGCTAATGCATTCGGACTGTTGATAAAGAGACTGCCGTTCTCCTTCTCCATCAATGTAAAATCAGACATAGCGGACATTACGGCACTTCCTCCTCCACACATTCCAAATACTGCAGAAATCTGTGGAATCATTCCAGATGCCTGTGCCTGCTTATTAAAAATCGTTCCAAATGCGTGAAGGGCATCTGTCGCTTCCTGTAATCTAAGTCCTGCACAATCCAGCATTCCAATGACTGGCGCGCCTGTTTTCATCGCCAGATCATAAAGGGAAGCAATTTTCTTCGCATGCATCTCACCTACGGAACCTCCAAGTGCGGAAGCATCCTGACTGTAAACATAAACCATGCGGTCATTAATAACTCCGTATCCAGTGATAACACCATCACCTTCTACTTTCTTTGCACCGAGATTATAATCGGTATTACGAGCGGAAACATATCCACCAACTTCCACAAAACTGTGGTCATCAAACAGATAATCAATGCGCTCTCTGGCATTCATTTTTGAATTACCCATATTCTTTCCTCCATAAAAATGCTATATTGTATACCTTGTTGCTCTTTCATTCTATGTAATAATAACAAATTATTATCATGTTAGCAACCATTTTCTGTTAGTTATTTAACATTTATTTTATTTTGCCCATTCCACTAAACAAAATGAACATTCTGCCTATTTGCAAATTTTTTAACAATTCTTTCAATTAAAGAAACAGCTGTGTCGATGGCTTCTTGGTCACTATGGTAGATAACCACTGTACCGTCTTGATCAATATCAATTTTAACATCATTTGATTTTTCAATGATTTCATTAATTGTTTCTCCACCACGTCCAATAACATCTCTAATTTGTTCTGGATCAATATGCATAACATGCATTTTTGGTGCGTATTTAGATAAATGATCACGTGGTGCAGGAATAGCTCCTAACATACAATCCATGATTTGAGCACGTCCTACTTTTGCTTGTGCTAAAGCTTCTTGTAAGATTTCTTTTGTAATACCATCAATTTTGATATCCATTTGTAAAGCACAAATACCATTTTTAGTACCAGCTACTTTGAAATCCATATCTCCTAAGTGATCTTCCATACCTTGGATATCAGTTAAGATTGTATAATCGTCACCTTTTTTAACAAGTCCCATCGCAACCCCAGAAACTGGATTTGAAATTGGTACACCAGCAGCCATTAATGCCATTGATGATGCACAGATTGAAGCTTGTGAACTTGAACCATTTGATTCTAAGACTTCCGAAACAACACGGATTGTATATGGGAAGTCTTTTTCACTTGGAATAACTTGTGCTAAAGCTCTTTCTCCTAAAGCACCATGTCCAATTTCACGACGTCCAGGAGCACCCATTCTTCCTGTTTCACCAACTGAATATGGTGGGAAGTTATAATGATGCATGAAACGTTTTTGATCTTCTAATCCTAAACCATCGATTTTTTGAACTTCTCCCATAGCTCCTAATGTACATACAGATAAAACTTGTGTTTCACCTCTTGTAAATAAAGCAGAACCATGAACTCTTGGTAATAAATCAACTTGTGCATTTAATGGACGCACTTCATCAATTTTACGACCATCTGGTCTAATTTTTTCTTCCGTAATTAAACGTCTTACTTCATTTTTTTCTAAGTCATGTAAGATAATTCCAACTTGTTTCATCACAGATTCTTTTGTTTCTTCATCTGCATATTCTTTTTCATCATATTGTGCAGTTACACGATCCATGATTTCATCAATGGCTGCATATCTTTCAAGTTTTCCTGGAATAGATACAGCAGCAACCATTTCATCATTACATAAATCTGTAATTTCTTGAACTAAAGCTTCATCTAATTCAAATAATGGAATTTCAATTTTTTCTTTACCACATGCTTCAACAACTTTTTCTTCAAAAGCAATTAATTCTTTAATTGCTTCATGTCCAAACATTAAAGCATTTAACATTGTATCTTCATCAACTTCTTTAGCATCTGCTTCAACCATATTGATGGCATCTTTTGTACCAGCTACTTCTAAATTGATTAAACTTCTTTCCATTTCTTCTGGACCAGCATTGATGGTAAATTCTCCATCAATTAAACCAACATTAACACCTGCGATTGGTCCATTGAAAGGAATATCAGAAACGCATAATGCAAGAGAAGCCCCTAACATTGCTGCCATTTCTGGAGAAGCTTGTTGATCTACTGATAAAACAGTATTAACAACTTGTACTTCATTTCTAAATCCGTCTGCAAATAATGGACGAATTGGTCTATCAATCATTCTTGCAGTTAAAGTTCCATGTTCACTTGGACGTCCTTCTCTTTTTAGAAATCCTCCAGGAATTTTACCTACAGAATATAATTTTTCTTCATATGTAACTGTTAGTGGAAAGAAATCTACACTTTTTGGTTCTTTTCCTGCAACAGCTGTTGATAAGATGACTGTATCATCATATCTTACTAAAACACTACCATTAGCTTGTTTAGCTAATTCTCCTACTTCTACTGTCAGATTTTTCCCGTAAAAATCTGTACTAAACACTTGTTTACTCATTTTTTCACCTCTTAATTTTCTGCATTATTATAGCATATAAAAAATGTTTTTAAAAACATTTTATGTTATTCATGATAAATAAATGATATAATAATGCATGAGGTGAATTTTATGAACGAAAACGAATTAAAAAGTATTGAAAGATATTTCAATAAATTCAATGAAGATGCTGCTTCTTTCAATGAATTTGAAGCAAATGATTTTATTAAATTATTAAAAAACAATGGTAGAAATGATGATGCAATTGAAGTAGGAAATACATTTTTACAAATGGCTCCTTCTTTAAAAGGATATATTAATCAATATGGGTATGCTTTATATAATAAGTTTATTAATATTGATGATGAAAAAATAAAAGAAAAAGAAAGTTTATTCTTTGATATCCTTGAAGATATTTTAGGTATTTGTAAACAAGAAAAATATTCTCCTGTTGAACCAGCGATTAATAGAGCAATTAAATATGCATTAAATCAAACTCCAATCAATTATGATTTAATGATCAAAATGCTTAATAAATTAGATGTTAGATTATTATCTGATAAACCTTTTGTTAATAACGAAGGTAGAGAATTTGAATCTTTCAAAGAAAGATACTTTAGATTAAAAGTACGTGCTTTATTTGAAACAAAACAATATAAAGCATGTGTAGAATGTGCAAATCAAGCATTAGCTACACCACTTAAATGGCATTATAACGCTTTACAATGGATCAAATATTATAGAGGATGTGCTTTATTAGAATTAAAAGAATATGATGAAGCTAATAGAGAATTTATTTCTTTACATAATCGTATTAAAGGAGTTAACTTCTACGAAGTTTTATATAAAACAAATGCTACTGTTGGTAAAGTAAAAGAAGCAAATGCTTATTTACTTTATGAATTCTTTGAAAAAGGTTATGCCCTTGAACAACTTCCTTTATATCAAAGATTAAATGAAGCTGTTGAAAATAGTGGTAATGAATTATTAATTAAAGTGGTTCATTCATTTATTAAAGCATTATGTAATGAAAATCAAAAAGAATGTGACTTTACAATCAATGTAAAATATCAAGGTAAAGATTCAAGTAGTTTATATGATGAAATGTATGATTTAATCATGTCACATCTTGATAGTTTAGTTACTCGTAAATCAGGTAAAGTTGTTTATTACAATGAACAAAATCAATTTGGTAATATTTCTGTTTATGATCATGATCCTATCTTCTTTAGACAAGCAGATTTTGCTTACGACGAAGAAGTAGAAAGAAATATTCGTGTTAATTATACTGTTTTACCTACTTATGATAGTAAAAAACAAAGATTAACTGAAAAAGCAATTTTAGTAACTATTGATGATAGTGACTATGACTTTATTAATAGATAAGCCTAGATAAAATGATAAGACCTTCATAGGATACTATGGAGGTCTTTTATGTTATCAAATTCACAACTTTTTTTACTTGCTTTAGTACTTTCTATTTTTAACTGGCTCATGACTTTTTTAGGGTCAAGTCTTGTTTATTTTGTTAAAAGTAAAAGTCAAAAACTTGTCAGTATTGCTTTAGGTTTAGCTGCTGGTATTATGATTGCTGCTACTTTCTTTTCATTGCTTCTTCCAGCAATCCAACAAGTTGAAGATCATCTACTTTTACTTTTTTTGATTCCACTTGTCTTTTTTAGCGGTGGCTTATTTTTAAGATTATGTGATAAATTTCTTCCCCATGAACATATTATTTCTCATCAAAAAGAAGGTCCTACAAATACACTTTCTAAAAATAAACTTTTATTACTAGCAATGACCTTACACAATATTCCCGAAGGTTTAGCGGTTGGAATTGCCATTGCAAGCGTTAAAACTAATCTTGTTCCTGCCCTTATTTTATCTATTGGTATTGGTATCCAAAACTTTCCTGAAGGTACGGCTATTTCTTTACCTTTACATGAAAGTGGTATCTCACGTTTTAAAGCAATGATGTATGGTCAATATTCTGCCCTTGTAGAAATTCCAAGTGCACTTTTAGGTTTTTTATTTGCTCAACTTTTTAGTAGCATTCTCCCTTTTGCTTTAAGCTTTGCAGCTGGAGCGATGATGTTTGTTTGTATCGAAGAACTGATTCCTGAAGCAAATGCCTTAAAAGAAGTAGATGTTGGTACGATGAGTTTTATGGTAGGATTTATGATCATGATGATGTTGGATATTATGTTTGGATAGTTATTTTTTTATCACATAAAGACCCTTTTTTTCTAAAACACAATAAAGCACATCTTCTATATAAGAAATGTGTTTTTTCTTTAATTCATTTTTCAACCACGCTTCATCTTTATTTAAAATTTGAAGTGCTTCTTGATTAATACAGCCATCACTGATCAATGCATCAGGTAAAAGTGTTTGACTTCCTTGTTTTGGAATAACCGATAAAGAACCATTTGTTTCTAGAATAGCAAAATCCACTTTAGAAACACTATCGATATCACTTACTCTTAAATGATGACATAAATCATCTATACTATAGCGTAATTTTTTCATATTTTGATATTGTATCTTTCCTCTATAAATGATATAACACGGTCTTCCTTCAAAAAAATCTCTCAATTTTTTTGAACGCATCGTAATAAAAGATTCTATTCTATCTAAAATAATGAGTGTCAGTGTGGCTATCACACTATCTAAAACAGACAAATCTTGTGTTTCTAAAGACATTGTCGTGATTTCAGAAATCACTAAAAAAACAACAAAATCAAAAACATTGAGTTGACTAAATTCTTTTTTTCCAAAAAGCCTAAGTAAAACTGTTAGATAGATATACATAAAAATACTAATGATAAATATTTTAAACATATGTTCTCCGTTCTACTTACTCTTTTTTTTCATATTCTCTATTAGGAGGTTTCTATGAAAAGAAAGTTAATGCCTTATTTATTATCTTATGCATTTTTATTTGTAAGTTATTTAATCATTAGTTTTATTATGGCTATTCTTTTTTCTTTTATGCATGTTTCATCTTTTATTTATCAATTACTGATTACTTTTTTTAGTTATCTTATCTTAGTTGTTTTCACTTTTATTTTTTATAAAATGGTAAAAGAAAAGCCATTGATCCACGGAATGACCCTTTCAATGACTTATTTAATTATTCAATTTATATTTCATTTAAAAGATATAAATATTCAAATTTTAATAAAACCTTTATTTGTTTTTATTATTTATTATTTACTTTATTATATAAAGAAAAAACAACAATAACTTGTTGTTTTATGCAGTAAATTCAATATCTACAATTTTTACATCATATGCTTCAGCAACCCCAACAGTCACGATTTCATTAACTCCATGACCAATAAGTGCTTTAGCAAGTGGTGATTCATTTGAAATCTTACCATTAACAGGATCAGTTTCGAAAGAACCTACAATTGTATATTTTTCTTCTTCAGGATCATCTAAAGATAAATCTAAAATTGTAACTGTTGTCCCTGGTTTAACAACATTTAAATCCATTTGTTCTTCAGAAATGATTTCTGCATTTTGAAGCATATATTCAATTTCTTTAATTCTTTGTTCGATTTGAGCTTGTTTATCTCTAGCTGCATCATAATCAGCGTTTTCTGATAAGTCACCTTGAGAACGAGCTAATTGTAATTCTTCAATGACTCTAGGTCTTTCAACATTAATTAAATTATCTCTTTCTTCTTCAAGTTTTTCTACACCAGATTTCGTAAGTAATACTTTATCTTTATCCATTTTAAGTCACCTCGTAATCAATAATATAGCATATTTATATCTAAATATCTAGTCTATTTTTATGAATCATAAGCATATTTATTCAAATCATTTTGAATAAGTGCTCTTGCTACAATATTTAATCCAAATATTCCTAAAATCAAATAAACAAGAGCACGATAACTATCTACCATTTCTCCTTGATAAGTTTGAAAATCACTTAATCTCTCTCCAACTTTATACAACCAATAAAGTTCATATAAACCTAAAGTAATAATACTTAAAATCAAGACTTTAAAACCTGAAGAATCTTCTTCTCCAGTAAGTGTATTGACATCACTGGCAAGACAATAAAGCCAATAAAGTCCATAAATTCCAAACGTAACAATTGATAAAATAATACACATTGGAATACTACGTCTAGAAATTGCATAATCTACTCTTTGTTGATTAAATTCATATTCATTAAATGTTTTCGTTCCACAATAAGGGCAATAACGTTCTCCATCTTTAATTTTTCGACCACAATTTGTACAATACATCTTTTACTCCTTAGCATCAATAACACTTGAAATCTTAGTAATTAAAAGATCGATGGCTACTGTATTATTTCCCCCTTCAGGGATAATGATATGTGCATATTTTTTTGAAGGTTCAACGAATTGTTCATGCATTGGTCTTACTGTTTCTAAATATTGATTACATACTGAATCAATAGAACGTCCTCTTTCTTCAATATCACGTTTTAAACGACGAATAAAACGAATATCAGCATCTGTATCTACAAAGACAAGAATATCACATAAATCTCTAATTTTTTCATCATATAAAACAAATAATCCTTCTAAAATATAAACATCTCTTGGTGTAATTGTTTCAACAACATCACTTCTTGTATGTTGAGTATAATCATATGTAGGTTTAGAAATTGATTTTCCTTCTTTTAATTGTTTTAATTACAAGTAAATCATTATCAAAAGCAAAAGGATGATCGTAGTTTGTTTTAACTCTTTCTTCAAAAGAAAGATGACTTTGATCTTTATAATAATCATCTTGTTTAATAATACATGTTGTATGACTTCCTTTAAAAAATTCATACACTTGTCTAGAAATAGATGTCTTTCCTGAAGCACTTCCTCCAGCAATACCAATAATAATACTATTTTTCATTTGTTAAAACCTTCCTTCCCATATCAAATTCAGACAATGGTTGCTCACATTTTAAATAAAGAATTTCCATTGGATGATTTGCTACTTCAACTGATTCTCTATCTTCATTGTATATTTCTTTAACTTCAATTAAAACATTTTCATGATGTGGTGAGAAAAATTCAATTTGATCTCCCACTTTAAAATAATTTCTTTGTTCAATCATAACTTCATGTTTATCCACATCATAACTTAATACACGCGCACAAAAATCTTGTGTAGGATGCTCATCTCTTTGATTATAAAGTTGATAATCACTGTTTGGAACATCTTTAAAGAAGCCTGTACATAAAGCGCGATTGGCTGCCTTTTCAATTTCTTTTCGATAACCATTTTTATCAAAGTTTTCAGGATCATCACAATACGTATCAATCAATTTACGATAAGTAGATACAACAGTTGCAATATAATGCAATGACTTCATTCTTCCTTCTATCTTAAAAGAATCAATCCCTAATTCAATAAGTTTAGGTAATTCATCTACTAAAGACATATCTTTACTTGACATACTAAAAGGAACAATTTCATCATGATTTAACTGTTGATCTTTTTCAAAAATATCATAATACCATCGACAAGATTGCGAACATCCTCCACGATTGGCATCTCTTCTTGAAAAATAATTAGATAACATACATCTTCCAGAATAATGGATACACATAGCTCCATGAATGAAATACTCTAAATCAATATCAACCTTTTCTCTTACTTCTTTTAGATCTTGATAATCTACTTCTCTTGCAAAAACGACACGGTCAACACCTAAATTTTCATAAAAACGAATCGCACTGGTATTCATAGTAGATAGTTGAGTAGAAACATGGACTTCTAATTTTAAATGCAATTTTTTTGCTAAAGACATAATATAAGGATCTGCTACAATAATTGCATCTACTCCAATTTCATCTAGCTTTAAAAGATATTCTTCTAATCCCTTTAAATTGTCTTCATGTAAAATAATATTACATGTTACATGGATAGCTGCATGATGTGTATGGGCAAATTCTACAGCTTCTAGAATGTCTTCTAAAGAAAAGTTAGAAGCACTTGAGCGTAAAGAAAACTCTTTTCCACCTATAAAAACTGCATCTGCACCATATAAAATAGCTACTTTTAGTTTTTCTAAATTACCTGCTGGCGCAAGTAACTCTGGCTTTTTAACAATGACTCTTTTTCCATTAATGACTTGACTAACTTCTCTCATTTTCTTCTCTCTTTCTTACATCAGAAATTTTATAAACCGTTGAATCAAATAAAAAACTATGGTAGTAATGAACATTTGGTGTTAAACGATAAAGTAATTGCATCAACTCTATTGATTCTTTACTGTATGTTTGATTTTTAATTGCTTCTATAGCTTGTATATAAAGATGTGTAATTTCTAATAAATCTGTTTCATTTATATATTGACCATCAATATATAAATAATCAAAATCATTGAATTGATTAAGAACATCTAGTGCACACATTTGATTAGTTGAAGTAATGTGGGTTCCATATTGATCTTCATAAATATGACAATGGTCCTCTACACCATTGGCTTTGATTTCAATTTGTGCCTCTTTATCTACATTAAAATCAAGATGTGTATACTCTTTATAATTAGACAATAACTTTCTTTTTGAATAAGCCATATATTCAACCCCATGTACTTGGACCATTGTTTTTAATTTACAATTTTGTCCAATCATTTGTTTTTCTTTTAGCGGGATTTCTCTTGCTAGAAAAGCGCCATCTATTCCTTGTTCTTTTAAAACAGATAATGTGAGATGATTTGTATTTAATGTTTCTGGATCATAGATTTTTTCAAATGAATATCCTTTTTCATTACAAATTTGTAAAACTCCAAAATCTTGAAAAATAATCCCATCTATTTGACATTCATTTAATTTATCTAAATGATTCTTTAAATCATCTAAATATTTTTGTTCAACTAACGCATTAACTAAAACAAATAAACGAATCATTGGATATTTTTCCTTTATTTCTTTTAATTCTATATAATCAACTGTTAAAGCTTGTCGACATGAAAATTGATTTGTTCCTACAATAAAATCATGGACACCTAAATCCAAATAATCATAAAGATATGATAAACTATTTATATTAATTATTAATGACACTTATTTCACTTCCTTTTTATTACACAAATTCCATCACCTACACCATAATAAGTGACTTGATATTCTTCATGATTGAAAATCCAATCTTTAAATCTTTTAATTTTTTTAACAAGTTGTTTTGTGTTTCTATTTTTAATATGATCAATATCAAAAATCATCCCATGAAAATCTAGATTATCAACAATGCAAATTCCATTTTTTTGAACTAAAGGCATGTATTTTTCAAAGAATTTTTGATATTGTGCTTTCGCTGCATCAATAAATAAACAATCAAATTCTTGGTATTTTAAATCATTGATATCAAATGTTAATGCATCATCATGGTGGATTTCTATTTGATCTTCTAATTGTTGTTCTTTAATGTTTTGAATAGCTTCAAGATAACGTGCATCATCTAATTCAATTGTTTCAACTACAAAATCATCTATATTTGAAACCATCATCATTGCTGAATAACCAATGGCACTGCCAATTTCAAGACAGCGATGACATTGATGTTCATTGAATGTTTGTATTAAAAATTCCAAACCCTCTTTTTCCATGACTGGAATATTTCTTTCTCTTGCACTTTTTTCTATTTCATCAAAATACTTCATTTTAATACCACTTATTACTATTTACATTTGCTTGATGTTCTTGATATGTTTTCGCATATAAAACTTTTCCATCTTGTGTTGCAAAGAAATAATAATACTCACTTTCCTTATAATTTAAAACATTTTTTATAATTCCTGTTGAAATCGAACTAATAGGACCAACAGGTAAACCATTATATTTATATGTATTATATTTTGTATCTTTATTTAAATCTGTATGTTTAACATCAATTTTTACTTCTTGATTTCCATAATTAACAGTGACATCACATTGTAATGGCATTTGTTTATTTAAACGATTAATTAAAACACCACAAACAAGTTGCCTATCTTCGTCATTGACTGGTGATTCTCTTTGAACAATAGATGATAATGTCATAAATTGGTGAACTGTTAATGGTTGTGAGTTCACTTTAAAATCTAATATTTGTGTTTTATATTTTTCTAGATGTTTTTGTGTTTGATCTAACATCATTTTTGTAATACTTTCAATCGTATCTTCTTGTGTTAGAAAATAAGTTTCTGGTGCTAAATATCCTTCCAATGGATAATAAATACCATCACTTAAAATATCATCTGTTAAAAACCAATATTTTTTAATTAACTTTTGAAGATATGTTTGATCTGTCCATTTTTGAATGATCTCATTATAATCTATTCCTGTTTGTTTAGAAATAATAGAAGCATATTCAGGAATTGTTTGTCCATCTAAAACTGTTATTTTAGTATTAGAAATATATTTTTTATCTTTGCTTTAAAAATTGTTTTTAAATCCATTTTTTTATTTAAAATATAAACATTACTTTTAAAATCATGTTGATTCATTTTTAAATATATTTTGGCACATGTAGAACTTTTTATAAGTTTATTTTTATCTAATATCTTAATAATATCATTTCCACTACTACCTTTAGGAATAGTGACGATCACTTCCTTATTTTTAGAAGACGTAGCCTTGATTCCTTGCTTATAATATACAAAACTTCCAATAAATAAAACAACAATAAAAATAATAATACCTAATACTATTTTAATCTTCATATCTAATTTCTTTTTTTCCATGTTGAGTCCTCACCTTGTATCATTATATGTTATTTTTTGTCGATATTCAACCAAAGAAAAAAGGCAAATAAATTGCCTTAGAAATTATTAATAAATGGTGTTAAGCAAACAGGTTCATTTACCATACAGCTATATTCAGTTTCATAAACTTGTCCACCTTTTTCCTTACCAAAACGATAAGATTCAACAATTCCACCTTTTTGACAAGCCACAACGATCCATTCATTTCCTTCTTCATTATAAACAAGCATATCTACTGGATCATAAGAAGTATCTTCAAAGTCAATATATGTAAGAGTTCCATCTTCATTGACTTCGAACAACACAAGAGAATCATGTCCTTTATTAATTGCATATAAATGACTATCATCACTATTAAATTTAATATCACTTAAAGAACTTACAAGTTCAGGATCATCATCTTTTGGATAACTATCAATTGTTTGAATTAATTCAAAGTTTAAATGATCATATTTATAAACACAAATTGTGCTGTTTAATTCATTCATTACATAAGCACGATCACCTTTTTGATTAAAAATCATTTTTTTAGGACCACAACCTGGTTCTAATTGTAATGTATGTACATTATCTAATGTTAATGTTCCATCTTCGCCAACATCAAAGAAACATACTTGATCTAACCCTAAACAAACAACATAAAGTTTATCTTCATCTGGTAAAAAACTCACATATGTAGGATATGGTTGTGCTTGTTTAACAGGATCTTTTCCACTTCCATTCAACTTAAAATGAGAAATACATTTTACAAGTTTTTTCTTAATAATAGAAATTACCGAAATTTCACTATTAAAATAATCAACACAGAATACTTTATCAGCAGTTTCTACATCACCATTTGCACAAGCATGCACATATGTCTTCCCTTTATCTGTCACACGTGAAGCAAGTGCTAATGTTTCAGCAGTTGCTGCATAAGAACAAATTCCTCCATCATCTACAGAACCTGTTCTATTTCTATAAGTAATACATGAAAAGCGTCCATAATTGAATGCATAAACTGGATCCGTTGGTGTTACAAAATATTTTTTAAATATCAACTCTCCATTTTCCACATCGATTTGAAATGTATAGATTCCTCTTGTTTGTTTATTTCCTAAAGAATTAGCAAAAAAACCTTTCGTAATTCTTCTTTTTCCTCCAAATAAATTAAATGCCATTTCTTTCACCTCATTGATTATTCTAATTTCCTTCTATGAACTGTTCATGTCTAAAAAAGGAAAAAGCTAATTTTCATTAGCTTTTATGAATTACAATCTTCATCTTCTCCTTCACAATATTCAGTTTCATCTTCATCTTCTTCTGAAACAAATGATTGGAAAACCTCTTCAACTAATTCCCATTCTTCAGGAGTTTCAATTGGAAATAGTCCACCTTCATCATCAAAGATTGCTGCTTGTGCTTCTGGTTCATCTTTTTCAGGATCGAAGTAAACAACATATTGATGTCCATTTTCTTCATTTTCAAATGTAAATAAAATTTCATACTCTACTTCGTTTCCTAATTCATCAGTTACAACAATTGTATTTTCATCCATAACTTATCCTCTATCTAAGTAACCTTGTAAAATAGCAACTGCCGCCATTTTATCAATTACCTGTTTTCTTTTCTTTCTTGATACATCCGCAAAAAGAAGTTGATTTTCAGCAACTACCGTTGTTAATCTCTCGTCAACTAAGATCACATTGATTCCTTCAATCATTTCTTCTAATTGTTTTTTAAATTCAATTGAAATTTGTCCTCTTTCACCAATATCACCATTCATATGTTTTGGTAAACCTAAAACAATCGTTTCAATCTCATTTTCTTCAACAATTTCTTTAACATGTTTTGCACATGTCAAATAATCATCAGGTTTAAAACGAAACGTTTCAACACCATGAGCAATCATTCCTAGAATGTCTGACATGGCAATACCACAAGTTCTAGACCCTAAATCAAGACCTAATACTTTTTTCATTATTCTTTCTCCAAATAAGATTTTACTAATTCTTCAATAATTTCATCTCTTTCAACTTGTTGAATAATATTTCTTGCATTTTTATGAGAAGAGATGTATGCAGGATCATTAGATATGAGATAACCCGCGATTTGATGTACAGCATTGTATCCTCTTTCATTTAAAGCATTGATAACTGTTTTAAGATTACTGCGTATCATTTCTCTACGCATATCTTCTGAACTAAATACTCTTGTTTTTGTTAAATCTTCCATCTAACTCACCCTCTTTTCTATAATATATATTATACCTTATACTGTATTAAATTACAAAATATTTTTTAAAGCACCTTTGATTTTAGAAATATTATCATTGATAGCACATCCACCTTGAGCAAAGTCAGGTTTTCCACCACCACGACCGTCAACAACTTCATTGATTGCTTTAATGATATTTCCTGCTTTATATTGACCAACTAAATCTTTTGACACAGAAATAAAGTACGAACATTTTTCTTCATATTTTGAAACTAAAACAACGATTCCACTTTCTAATTGATCTCTAAAATCAAATGTTAATTGTTTTGCTTTGGCATTTTCTAATTGTTCTTCAACATAAAGAACTTTAACTCCATTGATTTCTTCAATATCATTTGCTTTTGAAGCGGCTTGAATTGCATTTAATTTAGCTGATAATTGTTCAACTTCTACTTTAGCTTCTTTTAATTCCTCTTTTAATGCTTCTACTTTGTTTACAACATCTTTTCTATTTTTAAGATTTAATGTTGAAGCAATTGTATCTACTGTTTCTTTTTCATGAACCATTGCATTATAGGCAGCTAAACCGCTTTGTGCCACA
>ENA-OPSK01001712-OPSK01001712.1-human-gut-metagenome-genome-assembly--contig:-NODE-1712-length-15255-cov-4.597829_pt1 | contig 15255 bp, 11 predicted proteins | sample MGYA00241807_ERZ501905 | MGnify/ENA primary metagenome ERZ501905 (study PRJEB25962, sample SAMEA2042111) | human gut metagenome | biome: human gut; feature: human-associated habitat; material: faeces...
GTCGCAAGCGACCGCGCTCGGCGCGAGAATGTGCCAAGGCACATTCTTTTTTATTACCTAAAATTAGGGGTGTGAAAATAACTTGTGTAATTTGGGGAAATCCTGTAAAATATGGGCAGAAAATAACATGATTGTGAAAGCGGTGAAACCGCTGGAAAGGGAAACAGATGGAGCAGATCAATCGCGACGCGCTCTTTTGCGATGAGACAGAGGATTACCGTTGTCCTTCGGAGGCAGATGCGGGTGAAGTCGTTACATTTTATTTCAGAACAGAGAAAAATGGAGCAGATGCGGTTGTACTGCTGGAATATGACCCGGAGACCGGGGCGCTTTTGCAGGAGTGGCAGATGAAACGGCTTTCGTGGGAGTGCTGTGCTGGCAGCGTTGGGAACGGTGCAGATACAAATCGAGGCATAGATGGTAGCGGTATGGCTGACAAGTCAGACAGCCGTTTTGATTACTACAGCTGTGCGCTGACTCTGGGAACGAAAACATTTTCGTATGTATTTCAGGTGACCTGGGGCGAGAACGTCTGTCTTTACAACCGGATCGGGCTGACAGAGGATGCGGCGGCGCACCCGTTCCGCCTGATTCCGGGATTTCATGTGCCGGAGTGGAGCAAGGGCGCGCTGATGTACCAGATCTATGTGGATCGGTTCTGCAACGGCGATCCCACAAACGATACGGAAACCAATGAATATATTTATCTGAAAAAGCCGGTCACCCGGGTGACGGACTGGAAGGAACCGATCGGTACACTCGATGTGGGACGGTTTTACGGCGGCGATCTGCAGGGTGTTTTAGATAAACTTGATTATTTAAAGAGTCTCAAGATAGAGGCAATTTACTTAAATCCGGTATTTGTATCACCGTCGAACCATAAGTATGACTGTCAGGACTACGACCATATCGATCCGCATTATGGAGTGATTCTGGAGGACGCAGACGGGCTGGTGTGCCCGGAAGATACGGACAATGACCGCGCACATAAATATATGACGCGGACGGCGGATGAGCAGAACCTGGAGGCGAGCGATGCCTTTTTTGCCCGCCTGATTGAGGAAGCACACAAGCGGGGAATCCGGGTGCTGGTGGACGGTGTGTTCAACCATTGTGGTTCTTTCAATAAATGGCTGGATGCGGAACTTCTGTACCAGCACGCGGGCGGCTATCCGCAGGGGGCATATGTCTCGGAGGACAGCCCGTATCGCTATTTTTTCCAGTTCCACAATGAAAATGCCTGGCCGTTCAATGACAGCTACGACGGCTGGTGGGGACACGCGACGCTTCCGAAGCTCAATTACGAGGAATCGCCGGAATTGTACCAGTACATTCTGGGGATTGCGAAAAAATGGGTGTCGGCGCCGTTTGGAGCAGATGGCTGGCGGCTGGATGTGGCGGCAGATCTGGGTCGGAGCGCCGGGATGAACCATCAGTTCTGGCGTGATTTCCGCGCGGCAGTCAAGGAGGCAAATCCGGAGGCGGTCATGATCGCGGAACATTACGGCAGCCCGTATGACTGGCTGAAGGGCGATCAGTGGGATACGGTCATGAATTATGATGCGTTTATGGAGCCGCTGTCATGGTTTCTGACCGGGATGGAGAAGCACAGTGACGAAGAAAATCCGGCGCTGTTTGGGGATGGATGCGCCTTTTTTGAGGCGATGCGCTACCATATGAGTGAAATGCCGACGGCTTCCGTGCAGTGTGCGATGAACGAGCTGTCCAACCACGATCACTCCCGCTTTATGACGCGGACAAACCGCCGGGTGGGCCGTCTTGCGTCGGCAGGTGCAAAAGCAGCGGAGGAAGGCATCAGCTATGGTATTTTCCGCCAGGGTGTTGTCATGCAGATGACCTGGCCGGGCGCACCGACGATCTATTACGGTGACGAAGCGGGTGTCTGTGGATGGACCGATCCGGACAGCCGCCGGACGTACCCGTGGGGCGGGGAAAACCTGGAGCTGATCGAGTTCCACCGCTACATGAGCGGCATCCGGAAACGCTGTCCGGCATTTAGAAATGGTTCCCTGAAAGCGCTGGCGGCGGGAGATGGCTATATTGCCTATGGACGTTTTCAGAGTGCTCAGAGAGCTGGCGGCGCGTGCTGCGGCGTGACGGCGGTCAATACAGGTGATGACTGGCTGACGCTCAAGATTCCGGTCTGGCAGATCGGGGCGCGCGACGGGGCGGTCCTGCGCCGGGAAATGATGACCTATGAGGACGGTTACAACGCCGGACAGGTTGAACATGAGGTAAAGGACGGCTATATCGAGGTGAAAATCCCACCGGTCGGAAGTATCGTTTTGACGGGAAATGATACGGCATTGTAGGAAATGCGGCTTTGACAAGATATATGATTTCTGGCAGTTGAGCGAGAAGAATCAAAAGCAGGAAAAAATGGAAATAAAAATATTAAATAAAATATATAAAAACACTTGCTTTTTTGAGACGGCCATGCTATAATCTTCAACTGTCAGAGCAATTTTGGATGGGTTCCCGAGTGGCCAAAGGGGGCAGACTGTAAATCTGTTGCGTCTCGCTTCGGTGGTTCGAATCCACCTCCATCCATTTGGCTTTGTGCCAGTCATGAGTAATCATGATGCCGGCGTGGCGGAACTGGCAGACGCACAGGACTTAAAATCCTGCGAGGGTTAAACTTCGTACCGGTTCGATTCCGGTCGCCGGCAGTATCGGGAACAGTTTTTAACTGTTCCCGATTTTGCGTTATACAGACGTATTTGCAGCGTTGGTTTATATCGGGATATAGAAATCCTGTCATAAACCGGCGCTTCTTTTGCATATAATACAAAGCAAAGGAGTGAAAACATGTCTGCATATCATCGGTTAATATCATATATTTATGCATACGAGGGCGGAATCAAAGGGAAAAATACGGGATTTGCGAAATTGGAGACGCGGGGAACTTCCTGCCGGATTCAGGTCAGCGTCCGCCGTGTCTTTGCGGGCGGCAGCCCGATCGGCGTATACCTTCTGGCAGGGCAGGAGGAGATCCGTATCGGCACCCTGTTTGTCCGTGGCGGAAATGGGGAGTTCCGTGCCGTCGTCAATTGTGAAAATATTGAAGGAAGCGGCTGCAATATGGAAGAGTGCTGTGGTCTGACTCTTCATGAGACGGATAGCGCATGGCGTGCCTATACGACGATCTGGGAAGATGCCGTCGCGCATGCGGCAGAGGTTGAGCTGGCGGATGTGACTGCTGAGAAAGTGCGGGAGCAGGAAGCGGAGAAGGAAGAGGCAACGCGGAAACTGGCAGAGAATGTATCTGGGGAAGTGAACAGCGGGTCTGTCGGGAAAGAAAAATTGGATGAGGCGTCAGAACTTACCCGGTCGGGAGAAATGGAGAGTCAGGACACATCCACGGAGACAGAGAAGAAAGAAGCTGTGAATATAAACGAAATGGACTTCGGAATCAGCCAGCCCCAGCCAGAAAAGCTGGAGGATTCAAACCTGGAGATTTTCGAGGACACGGAAACCATGGAAGCGGTTCCAGATATCTCAGAAACATCCGATCATCAAGAGGCAGAAGTTGTTCAGGAAGCGCAAACGGAAACACCGCAGGAAAGTTCTCAGGAATCCACTCAAGAAGTGCAAACGGAGACACCGAAGGAAAGTTTTCAGGAATCCAATCAGGAAGCGCAGACAGAGGCGCGACGGAAAGATTCTCAAGAATCCACCCGGGAAGTCCGGAAAGAGGCGCTTTCAGATTCTCCACCAGACCATCAAGAAGCATTTCAGCCAGGCTCTCAAAATCAAAAACAACCGCAACCAGATTCTTCCAAGGAATCTCCCAAAGAAGATCCCGCCGAGACTCTCTGGGACCGCCTGCGCGTTACCTATCCGAAAGTAACCGCCTTCGAATGCGCCGACGGCTGCGAGATTCTGGTAATCAAACCGCAGGATATCGGGCTTCTGCCGCGGGAAAACTGGGTGTATGGAAATAACAGCTTTCTTCTGCACGGTTACTACAACTACCGATATCTGATTCTGGCGAGACTGGGGAAACCCGGCGAACGGGGGCGCTACATTCTGGGCGTGCCGGGACATTATGGAAACAATGAAAAATATATGGCGGCGATGTTCGGCTTTGACCGCTTTGTCCGTTCCACCCGCCAGCCGCCGCGCGACAGCCGGTTCGGGTATTGGTATACGGATTTGAATTTTACATAAAAGCCGGTCGCTCCTTTTAGAGAACGCTTGACAAAGGATGGCTTTTCTGGGTAGGATGGACACGGGTCAAATGCTTTCAGGTGTTTGGTTGGTAGCGGATCAAACTTGTCGGGAAACTGGGATAAGGATGTCTGTTGTTGGAAGCGGATGAATTTGAACGGAGGAAAAAACAGTGGCAGCAAAATTGACACGGGAAGAGAAATATATGAAAGCGGCGATCCGCGAGGCGAAGAAAGCCTGGGCGCTCGGAGAAGTGCCGATCGGCTGCGTGATCGTGTATGAGGACAAAATCATCGGCAGGGGTTACAACCGCCGGATGGTCGATCATAGCGCGCTGGCACATGCGGAGATCGCGGCAATCAAAAAAGCGTGCAAGCGCATGGGCGACTGGCGCCTGGAAGAATGCGAGCTGTACGTGACGCTGGAACCGTGCCCGATGTGCGCAGGGGCGATCGTGCAGGCGCGGATTCCAAAAGTTTACATCGGTTCCATGAACCCGAAAGCCGGTTGCGCCGGTTCGGTACTGAATCTTCTGGATGAAAAAGGATTCAATCATCAGGTGGAGACAGAAGAAGGACTTTTGGGCGAGGAATGTTCGATGATGTTGAAAGAATTTTTCAAAGAATTGCGTGAAAAGAGAAAAAAGAAGAAAGAAGAAAAAGCTGGTGAATGATTTCCACCAGCTTTTTGCATTCCATATTTCCCATTCAAACCGAAAAATACAGTCCTTATTTGATTACGTGGATCCAGTCCTCCGGAGCTTTGATGTGACCCATCTGGATGCCGGTCAGTGTCTCGTAGAGTTTCTGGGTAACCGGACCCATCTTCTCCATACCTGCCGGGAAGCAGATTTCCTTGCCGTGGTCAACGATCTTGCCAACCGGGGAGATAACAGCTGCGGTACCGCACAGGCCGCACTCTGCGAAATCTTTTACTTCGTCTAAGTATACTTCACGCTCTTCGGTCTCCATGCCAAGGTAATCTCTTGCAACCTGCAGGATAGAACGGCGTGTGATAGACGGAAGGATGCTGTTGGACTTCGGAGTTACCAGCTTGCCGTCTTTGGTGATAAAGATAACGTTTGCGCCGCCGGTCTCCTCGATCTTGGTACGTGTCTGCGGATCCAGGTAGATGTTCTCATCGAAACCGTTCTTATGAGCATCGACGATCGCATGCAGGCTCATCGCATAGTTTAATCCGGCTTTGATGTGACCGGTTCCGTGAGGTGCTGCACGGTCGAAATCGCTGACGCGGATGGTGATCGGTTTAGCGCCGCCCTTGAAGTACGGACCAACCGGTGTACAGAATACGCGGAACTGATAGATGTTTGCCGGTTTAACGCCGATAATGGAATCATAACCGAACATATACGGGCGGATGTACAGGGTTGCACCGGAACCATACGGCGGTACGAATGCTGCGTTGGCTTCTACTACTTTTGTGATGGCGTCTACGAAGCGCTCCTTCGGGAATGGCGGCATTTCAAGACCTTTTGCGGAATTCTCCATACGCTCGCCGTTTAAGTCAGGACGGAACGTAACGATATGGCCGTCCTCGGTCGTATACGCTTTCAGACCCTCGAAGCAAGTCTGTGCATACTGCAGAACACAGGCACATTCATTCAGGGTAATATTCGGGTCGGAGGTAAGGGCGCCTTCGTCCCAGGAACCATTCTGGTACATGGAAACATAGCGGTAATCCGTTGGCATATAGCCGAAACCGATGTTGCTCCAGTCGATATTTTTCTTTTCCATAATCGTTGCTCCAATCTTACAGAATTTTATGATTTAGTAACTGTTTGACTTTTTGCAGTCGCTAGATTTATACCTATTATAATAATTTCTTTCTTCTGTTGCAAGATTCTGGGATAAAAAATGATAAAAAAACAATAAAATGTATTCTTGTGTATTTTTATACGATGCTTGTTAGTCAAGCTCCGGCTTGACAAAACGGCGGCTGCCATGTATACTAAACAGGCTGACGGTCTGCAGGTCATTCCGTCATATAAGATCAAGTCATAAAGTTTCCGCACAGCCGGGGAGTTAGCGGTGCCCTGTACCTGCAATCCGCTATAGCAGGGGTGTTGTCCGACCGAGGGCGTTTTTACTGTGGGGCTGCCCCTGAAAAGTGGCGTTGAAGTCTGGGTCTTGCGCAACAGAAATCTGTGAACCGTGTCAGGGCAGGAATGCAGCAGCACTAAGCAGAAGCTTCTGTGTGCCGCAAGGCAGCCTGGACCGAGTTAACTGTCAGGGTAACGTCCATGGCATACGTTCGAAGCCGGGCGTGCGGATTTTTTTATTTCATAGGAAATTGCTTCCTATGAAATAAAAAATAGAAAATAATAGATACAGAAACAAGCATTTTTGCAGGTGTGTGAATATAGCCGGGATATGTGGAATTTGATTTGCCAAGGGGTAGGAATACCGTGCCGGAGCAGATTAAAAGCGCGTATCCCGGTATTTTTATGTCTATGATATTTGTAAGGAATTTTTTCTTGCCCGCGGGATATGATTGTATTATAATTACAAAATGGGTGTAGTTTATCCTGATATGGGGGTTGTTGGAAACTTAGAATAAGGGTAACTGTGAAGGTACTGGACGGTTATGAAGAAAGGGAAAGCGCTCATGAGAAGAATCGGTATGTTAACCAGCGGCGGCGACTGCCAGAGCTTAAATGCGACGATGCGAGGCGTGGCAAAATCGCTGTACAAGATGTTCGATGACATAGAGATAGTTGGATTTGAAGACGGCTATAAAGGTCTTATGTATGCAGACTACCGGATTATGAAACAGTCGGATTTTTCCGGGATTCTGACACGCGGAGGTACGATTCTGGGAACTTCCAGACAGCCTTTCAAGCTGATGCGGACGCCGGACGAGAACGGTCTGGATAAAGTGGAAGCGATGAAACACACCTATTACAAGCTGAAACTGGAATGCCTCGTCATTTTAGGCGGCAACGGCAGCCAGAAGACGGCAAATCTGCTGCGGGAGGAAGGACTCAATATCGTTTCTCTTCCGAAGACCATAGACAACGATCTCTGGGGCAGCGATCTTACGTTTGGATTCCATAGTGCGGTTGATGTAGCGACCAATGCCATCGACTGTATTCATACGACGGCGGCGTCTCATGGCAGAGTATTCATCGTGGAGATCATGGGTCACAAGGTGGGATGGCTGGCGCTCTATGCAGGCATCGCGGGCGGAGCTGACATCATTCTCCTGCCGGAGATCCCGTATGATATTGATGTGGTGGTAAATGCGATCCGCAGCCGTACTAAAAATGGCAAGAATTTCACGATTTTGGCGGTCGCAGAGGGCGCGATTTCCAAGGAAAATGCAGCCCTGACCAAGAAAGAATTAAAAGAAAAGAAGAAAAATGGACCGGTTTATCCGTCGGTCGCTTACGAGCTGGGCGCCCAGATTTCCGAGCGGACGGGGCAGGAGATCCGTGTGACGGTTCCGGGGCATATGCAGCGCGGAGGCGAGCCATGCCCGTATGACCGCGTGATTGCGACGCGCCTCGGCGCGGAGGCAGCAGAGATGATCCGCCGCAAAGAATACGGCTATATGGTCGCTTTAAACAACAATAAGATTGAAAAAATTCCGCTCGCGGACATTGCCGGTAAATTAAAGATGGTCGATCCGAAGAGCGATATTATCCGGGAAGCTAAGGATGTAGGCATCAGCTTCGGCGACGAATAGTAAGGAAGTAGTAGTTTATGTCATATACAGCACTGTACAGAAAATGGCGTCCGACGTCCTTTGAAGAGGTCCGGGGTCAGGACCATATCGTAAAGACCCTGAAAAATCAGATCAACTCCGGGCGGATCGGGCACGCGTACCTCTTCTGCGGGACGCGCGGAACCGGTAAGACGAGTATTGCCAAGATCTTTGCACGGGCAGTCAACTGTGAACATCCGGTGGACGGCAGCCCCTGCGGCGAGTGCAGTATGTGCCGCCAGATTGCGGAAGGAGCTTCCCTCAATGTGGTGGAGATCGATGCGGCATCCAACAATGGTGTGGAAAATATCCGCGATATCCGGGAGCAGGTGCAGTACCCGCCGACGGATGGGCGCTACCGCGTCTACATCATTGACGAGGTTCATATGCTTTCGATCGGCGCGTTCAATGCGCTCTTAAAGACGCTGGAAGAACCGCCGTCCTACGTTATATTTATCTTGGCGACGACGGAGGTCCACAAGATCCCGATCACGATCCTGTCCCGGTGCCAGAGATATGATTTCAAGCGGATCTCGATCGATACCATCGCGGGACGGCTGGCGGAGCTGACGCAGGCGGAGCAGATCGATGTAGACGATCGGGCACTTAGGTATGTGGCACGTGCGGCGGATGGCTCGATGCGAGATGCGTTAAGTCTTCTCGATCAGTGCGTGGCGTTCCATTTCGGGGAAAAGCTGACGTATGACAATGTGCTCGAGGTGTTGGGCGCGGTCGATAACCGCGTGTTCAGCAAGCTGTTTCAGGCGGTGCTTGCAAGTGATACGAAGGCGTGCATCCGTGAGATTGAGGAAATGATCATCCAGGGGCGCGATCTTTCGCAGCTCGTCAACGATTTCGTCTGGTATATGCGAAATCTCCTGATTGCCAAAACGACCGACGAACCGGGCGATATGCTCGATATGTCGGAGGAAAATCTGGCAGTTTTAAAGGAAGAGGCGGCAGGCGTTGATACGGAAACGCTGATGCGTTATATCCGTATTTTCTCGGAGCTTTCCGGGCAGCTGCGCTACGCGTCGCAGAAGCGGATTCTGGTGGAGATTGCCTTTATCAAGTTGACGACGCCGTCGATGGAACAGAATCTTGATTCCATTTTACAGCGGATTACGCTATTAGAGCAGAAAATGCAGGAAATGCCGGACAATCTACAGAAACTGGCGTCCCTTGCACCGGCAGCGGGGCAGGCGGCATCCTCCAAAACGGCTGTGGTGGAAACGCCGCCTGAGCCGAAGACGGTATCCCTTCCGCCGGCACAGTACGAAGATCTGATGCTGATGCGGAAAGAATGGGGACGGATTGCGTCCCTGAGCCAGCTTGTGGGTTCGATTAGGCTCAGTCTTCCCAAGACAAGTGTAGAACCGGCGGGCGAAGGCTGCCTTTGCATTGTGTGTACAGATGAAAATACGTTTGGAATTATCAATCGGGAGCCTGAGCTTAAGAATTTGCAGGAAGTAGTGCAAGAAAAATACAAAAAGACTCTGCAATTTAAGGTCCGTTTAGAATCATCTGCTGTGCCGCAAAGAACGGTTTATGTCAGTGATGAGGATTTAAAGAACGCAATCCATACCGATGTGATTGTCGAAGAGGATGATTCCGTGTAGTGGAGCTTGCCAAAGATGAGCCTTGTTTTGTAATGCAAGAAGCTGTGATTAAATGCAAATAAATGATATTAGTGGGTTTATATGATATATAGAACCGGCTGCAATCGGCAGCCAGTCTGAATATAAATAAAAAGAAGTGAAAGAGAGGAATGACACCATGGCAAAACGTGGCGGTTTCCCAGGCGGTATGCCGGGCAATATGAACAATTTAATGAAGCAGGCGCAGAGAATGCAGCGCCAGATGGAAGAGAAGCAGAAAGAGCTGGAGGAGAAGCAGTACAGCGCATCCGCAGGTGGCGGCGCTGTAACCGTGACCGTATCTGGTAAAAAAGAGGTTCTTTCCGTGAAACTGTCTGAGGAAGTAGTGGATCCGGATGATATCGAGATGTTAGAGGATCTGATCGTGGCGGCGACCAACGAGGCATTCCGTCAGGCGGAAGAGGACAGCAGCCAGATGATGTCCCAGTTGACCGGTGGCTTTGGCGGTCTGGGAGGCGGACTCCCGTTTTAAGCGATGGATTATTACAGCAGCCAGATTAGCAAGCTAATCGAAGAATTGTCAAAACTTCCCGGAATCGGAAGTAAATCGGCGCAGCGTCTTGCATTTCATATCATCAATATGCCGGAAGAACAGGTCAGGCACTTGTCCGGCGCGATTCTGGAAGCCAAGCAGAATGTGCGTTACTGCAAGGAGTGCTGCACATTGACGGATAAGGAACTGTGCCCGATCTGCAGCAGCGACCGGCGAGATCATGAGACGATCATGGTGGTGGAAAATACGCGCGATCTGGCGGCATATGAAAAGACAGGAAAATACAACGGGGTCTATCATGTGCTGCATGGGGCGATCTCCCCGATGCTGGGGATCGGGCCGGGCGACATCCGGCTCAAGGAACTGATGACTCGCCTGCAGAAAGAGGAGGTTCGTGAGGTCATTATCGCAACCAACTCAAGCCTGGAGGGCGAGACGACCGCGATGTATTTGAGCAAGCTGATTAAGCCGACAGGGATCCGGGTGACGCGAATCGCCAGCGGCGTTCCGGTCGGGGGCGACTTGGAATATATTGATGAGGTAACGCTTCTGCGCGCGCTGGATGGGCGTACAGAGCTGTAGCCGGTGAGTAAATAAAACGTTACCGGGAACGTATGCGTAAACAGTAACAATAAAACTTCTGCCGCGGCAGGAAGTTAGGAGATGCATAAGATGGATAAATACGAGTTTAACATCAAGGTAGAGCAGATTAAGAAACTGGTCAACAAGGGAGATTTCGAGACGGCGATGAAGATCGCCGATACAATAGACTGGAGAAGAGTTCGCAGCACCAGCCTGCTTACGATGATTTCCCAGATTTATGAGAAAAATGCAGAGTATCAGGATGCCAAGGATATTTTATTGCTGGCATATGAGAGAGCGCCGCTTGGAAAGGGGCTTTTATATAAGCTGACTGACCTTGCATTGCGTGAAAATAATATTCAGGAGGCAGAGGCATATTACCGGGAGTTCTGTGAGCTGTCCGGCGATGACCCGCGCCAGTACCTGCTTCGTTTCCTGATTCTGGAGGCGAAGGATGCGCCGTTAGAGCAGCAGATCAATTCTCTGGAGAGATATTGTCAGGAAGAGCTGGATGAGAAATGGCTGTACCACCTGGCAGAGCTTTATCATCAGGCGAACCAGGCGGACGACTGTGTGCGGATCTGCGACAAGATCATGCTGATGTTCGGTCTTGGCAAATATGTGGACAAGGCAATGGAACTGAAACTTCAGTATGCGCCGCTGACGAAATATCAGATGGATCTGGTGGAAAACCGCGAGAAGTACGAAGAGAAGCTGCGTGCGGTGGAAGAAGAGTACAAGAACGGTACATACCGCAAGCCGGAGCCGGAAGAAGAGTATCTGGATACGGATGAGCCGGAGGCAGAGCTGGACGACGAACCGGAGAATGAGCCGGAGGGACAGCCAGAGCAGGCAGAGCCAGAAGAGAAGGCTGGAAAACCGAAAGCTGAGACAAAACCGGCGGACGAGAAGGTAGAAAAGGCTGCGCTGGACGAGGATGTAGTAGCAAGCCTTCATGAAGCACAGGCGGAAGAAGCGCTGGCAAAAGAAGTGTCCAAGATCAAGCCTTACGATGAGGAAGAGGGCGCATCCGAAGGGGAGACACGTGTTTTCAGGAATCTCCGCGACCTGGAACCGGCAGAGGCAGAGGAAAAGAGCGAGGAAGCTCCGATTCATGAATTTGAAGAGGAAGAGGAAACCATAGTGGAAGACTGGGATTTCGAACCGGAAGAGGAAGAAGAGGAGATCAAGGAATCAAATCATCTGATGATCGAGGCGGAAGATCCGGCAGCCGGTCTTGCGATGGCACTTGATTCCCTGAAAAAGATTCACCGCGAGCTGGGAACCAAGCATCCGGTTGCCAAGATCAGCGGCGCAAACCTTTCCCATCGCGGCATCGCATCGGTGGCGGAGCGCCTGGCAGGCAAGGATCTGGTGGTCGAGCATGCAGCCGATCTGGACGATTTGACGGTGGAAGAGCTGGAAGAACTGATGACACAGGATGAAACCGGTATGGTCGTTGTTCTGATTGATACGCAGGCACGTTTAGAGCAGATGCACCGCGCATATCCGGCATTAGCAGAGCGTTTTCAGTATATCGGCTGTGAAAACCAGAAAGACGATGCAGCGAAGCTGGCACAGGCGCGCGAGGAAGAGCTGAAACGCCAGCAGGCGCAGCAGGAAGCAGAAGCAGCCAGAAAACGCCAGGCAGAGCGTGAAGCGGAGATCCGTCGTCAGGCAGAAAAAGAGGCAGAGGAAAAACGCAGACAGCAGGAAGCAGCAGCCCGCCGTGAGGAAGAAGAGCGCGCCAAGGCAGAAGCACAGGCGCTGGCAGCCAAAGAGGCAGAAGAAGCGCGTAAAGCGGAGGAAGATCGCCGTCTGGCAGAGCGGCAGAGAGAAGAACTGCGCCGTCAGGAAGAGGCAAGACGCGATGACGAGCCGGAGTATGAAGACGAAGAAGATCACTACGAGAAGGACGAGTATGAGCCGGAGGATGATTATGCGCGTGGCGGCTATCGTGATGATTATAAGGACGATTACAAAGACAGCTATAAAGACGAACGCGAGGACGACGAGTATTCCAATTATCCAGAGGATGAGCCGGAAGAGAAAACGTCCAAAAAGTCCGGCGATATGGATGTTGAGGAGTTTGTTCAGTATGCCTGCAAATATGCATCGGAGATCGACTGCAGTATTTCGGGAAAGAGCATGCTGGCTCTGTACGAGCGCGCTGAGATGATGGAGGAGGACGGAGAACCGCTTACCAAGACAAGTGCCGAAGATTTGATCGAGGAAGCTGCAGATAAGGCGGAGAAGAAATCCTTCAGCGGACTGTTCTCATCGAAATATGATAAGGATGGACTTCTGATTCTGAAAGAGAAACATTTCTTTGATTAATTAAAACAATTCGAGAAATTTTAAAATTAAAACTAATTAGTAAAAGAGAGCGCTGCGGGGGAATGCTTCCCGGCAGCGTTTTCTGGTAGTGGACAGTAAAAAGAGATACGGGAGAGAAAGATGGGAACACGGTTAATAGCCCTCGATTTAGATGGGACACTGTTAAATGAAAAAATGCACGTGTCGGAAAAAACAAGACAGATGATGGAACTGTGCGCGCAGCGGGGGATTGAGATTGTCCCGGCGACCGGGCGCGCGCTCCCGGCAGTGCCAGAGGAGGTTTTGAGCCTGCCGGGCGTCCACTATGGCATATTTACAAATGGGGCGGTCGTCCGGGATTTCGGGAAAAATATCTGGGTGTCGGAAAGCTGCCTGAGCTGGGAAGAGACGATCCGGGTGATTGAGGTGCTGCGCCGGCATCCGGTTATTTACGATATGTATGTATCGGAGGGAGGCGTCAGCGAGACGCGATTGCTGGCACAGCTGGAAGAATACGGGATACCGGAACGTGAATGCGCCTATATCCGGGCGACGCGCCGGGCAGTTACTGACATGGTGGAGTATCTGCGGGAGAAAAAATGCCCGGTGCAGAAGATGAATTTAAATTTTAAGGACCGGGAGAGCAAGCAGGCAGTCCGGGCAAAGCTGGAAGCGATGCCGGAGGTTCTGGTGACCTCCTCGCTTCCGTGGAATCTGGAACTCAACGCGGCGGGCATCACAAAGGGGAGCGGGCTGCGGAATCTCTGTCAGTATCTGGGAATTGAAGCGGAGGAGACGATGGCATTTGGAGACGGCGAAAACGACTGGCCCATGCTGGAGGCAGCAGGAATCGGCGTGGCGATGGAAAATGGCGCCCCATTTTTAAAGGAACGCGCAGACCGGATTGCCGCTTCGAACCGGGAAGAGGGCGTAGCGGAGGCGATCAGACAATGGGTGCTTATATAAAAGAAAACTGGCTGTTCGTGGTGGTGGCAGTCTATCTGGTTTCCATGGTACTGTACGGGCATTACCGCGGATTCGTCCGCCTGGCAGTCTCAGCCGTTTCCCTGGTGCTGTCGCTGGGGGTGGTTCATTTTGGTGCGCCGTCTGTCGCGAATCTGCTTCGCAGCAATGAGGTGGTCTATCAGGCAGTGGAGGACAGCGTGACGAAATTTATCCAAAAGGACGATGAGGCGGAAAATGAGGCAGCTGACGCGGCGCCGCCATCCGTACAGCGCAGTATTATTGAAGAAATGGAGCTTCCGGAACAGTTAAAGGATGCGCTTCTGGAGAATAATAACAGCGAAGTTTACGAGGCGCTGGGTGTAAGCAGCTTTACCCACTACGTCAGCCGTTATCTGGCAAACAGCCTGATCAATATTATAAGTTTTTTTCTGCTGTTTGCAGCCGTGTTCGGCGGACTGCGTGTTCTGTCCGTATCGCTCAATGTGGTCTCCCGGCTGCCGATCATATCGGGGCTGAACCGTCTGGCTGGTGCCGTGCTGGGGGGTGCGGAAGGGATCTTTTTCGTCTGGATTGCAGCACTGCTTATTACACTGTTCTCGGCAACGGCGATTGGTGAACTTTTCCTGAACCAGATAGAAAGCAATATCTGGCTGACCTGGCTGTATGACCACAATATGCTTGGAAGCATCCTGATGGGTGTTGTGAAACGGATTATTTAAAAGCTTATAGAGAAAAACTGTGATATTGAAAAACGGCACACCGCATTCTCGCTACTTAGTGATGAGTTAGGTGTGCCGAATTTTTTATTTCAGTCGAGAAGACACCCACCTCTTTAGGTGGCGAGTAATAGCAAATTTATCTCAGTGGGAGTTGGGTCTCCCACTGAGATAAACGCTCCGCAAGGATACGCAATGATTCTGTATGGAATATGTCAGCGAAAAAACAAGTGAAAATCCCTTGACAAGTTAATGCTGAAATGGTAAACTCTAACTCTAACGTGTTTTGACGTTGGTCTGCATATGCAGAGAAAATCGAATATCACAGGTTTTCTTATTTGCGAAAATGTTTTGAAAATTAAGAAAAAATAGTTGACAACGACAACTTCCTATGATATGATATTCAAGCTGTTGAGCGAAAGCTCAGTTGCGAAAAATAAAATAAAAAAGTTGTTGACAAAGATAACTGCTTGTGGTAATATAAATAAGCTGTCAATGAGACAACAACAAAGAACCTTGAAAACTGAACAGTATGTAAAACCCTGAAAATTCTAGGAACAAAGGCTTTTGGTTAAGCCTTGAAGTTCAAGAGAACATTCAGAACAAAACC
>ENA-OPSK01001734-OPSK01001734.1-human-gut-metagenome-genome-assembly--contig:-NODE-1734-length-15100-cov-2.966368_pt1 | contig 15100 bp, 6 predicted proteins | sample MGYA00241807_ERZ501905 | MGnify/ENA primary metagenome ERZ501905 (study PRJEB25962, sample SAMEA2042111) | human gut metagenome | biome: human gut; feature: human-associated habitat; material: faeces...
CGATGGAGGATTTACCCATGAGTAAAACTGCTGAAATTTACGGCATCAATGGTCCCGTCATTTATCTGAAGGGAAATACAGGATTTCGCATGTCCGAGATGGTTTATGTAGGAAAAGAAAAACTTGTCGGAGAAGTAATTGCCCTGACAAAAGATATGACAACTGTCCAGGTGTATGAAGAGACCAGCGGTCTACGTCCCGGTGAGGAAGTCGTTGCCAGCGGAAGTGCCGTATCAGTCACTCTTGCCCCTGGAATCTTAAATAATATTTTTGATGGTATCGAACGTCCTCTTGAAGAAATCGCCAAGAGCGGCGGAGCTTTTATCACTCGCGGTGTCACTGTTGATTCTCTGGACCGTGAAAAGAAATGGGAAGCACACATCACCGTAAAAGAAGGAGATTTTCTTCGTGGCGGAGATATTATCGCAGAGGTTCCGGAGACTCGTGCCATCGTTCATAAATGCATGGTTCCACCGGAAGTGGAAGGAACCGTTGTCCATGTTGTTCCTGACGGAGCTTACACAATTGATGAGACTCTTATTACTCTGCAATTAAATGACGGCACTACAAAAGAACTTACTATGACACAACGCTGGCCTATCCGAGTTGCAAGACCAACTCATCATCGTTTTCCGGCTTCTACTCCGCTGATTACAGGACAGAGAATCATTGATACGATGTTCCCAATTGCAAAAGGCGGAACTGCTGCTGTCCCTGGTGGATTTGGTACCGGTAAAACAATGACTCAGCATCAGATTGCCAAATGGTCTAATGCCGACATCATCATCTATATCGGTTGTGGCGAACGAGGCAACGAAATGACGCAGGTTCTGGAAGAATTCAGCCAGTTGGTTGATCCTCGAAGCGGTAACCCTTTGATGGACCGTACCACACTGATTGCCAACACTTCCAACATGCCTGTAGCCGCACGTGAAGCTTCTATTTACACGGGATTGACACTGGCTGAATATTATCGCGATATGGGATATGATGTAGCGATCATGGCTGACTCTACATCTCGTTGGGCTGAGGCTCTTAGAGAGCTTTCCGGACGTCTGGAGGAAATGCCTGCCGAGGAAGGTTTCCCCGCTTATCTTGCATCCCGTCTGTCAGCTTTTTACGAGCGTGCCGGTATGATGCATAACTTAAATGGAACGGATGGTTCTGTTACTATCATTGGTGCAGTATCACCTCAGGGTGGTGATTTCTCTGAACCGGTAACGCAGAATACCAAACGATTTGTCCGCTGCTTCTGGGGACTGGATAAAAGTCTTGCTTATGCGAGACATTTCCCGGCAATCCACTGGCTGACAAGCTACAGCGAATATCTGGGAGATTTATCACCTTGGTATCAGGATCATGTTTCTCCTAAATTTGTGGACTACCGCAACCGCCTGATGGCACTTTTAAATTCAGAGAGCAGTCTTTTGGAGATTGTCAAGCTGATTGGTAGTGATGTACTTCCTGATGACCAGAAACTGATTCTTGAAATCGCACGCGTTATCCGTCTTGGATTCCTGCAGCAAAATGCATTCCACAAAGATGATACCTGCGTTTCACTGGAAAAACAGTTTCTTATGATGGATACGATTTTGTATCTTTACAAACAGGCAAGAGCTCTTGTAACTATGGGGCATCCAATGTCTGTTCTCAAATCAGAAAATATATTTGACCGCGTTATCGCCATCAAATATGATGTGCCGAATGACCGGCTTGAAATGTTTAAACAGTATCATCGTGATATTGACGCGTTCTATCAACATGTACTGGAAAAGAATGCATAAGGAGGAAACTATACTATGTCAATTGAATATTTAGGCTTAAGCAGTATCAATGGTCCTCTTGTTGCACTGGAGGGCATACAGGACGCTTTTTATGATGAAATCGTAGAATTTGTCGTAGATGGAACAGAACGTAAAATCGGACGTATTATTGAACTTTATGAAGACAAAGCCGTCATTCAGGTTTTTGAAGGTTCCGAAAATATGTCTTTAAAAAATACACATACCAAACTGACCGGTCATCCGATGGAGATTGCATTATCCCCGGATATGCTTGGTCGCACCTTCAATGGTATCGGACAGCCAATCGATGACCTCGGTCCAATCCATTCTTCATTAAAACGAGATGTCAACGGACTTCCTTTAAATCCGGTAGAACGTGAATATCCACGTAACTATATCCGTACCGGTATTTCTGCGATTGATGGATTAACCACTTTGATTCGTGGACAAAAGCTTCCGATTTTCTCAGGAAATGGACTTCCACACGACCAGCTTGCCGCACAGATTGTAAAACAGGCTTCTCTGGGAGAAAATTCCGACGAACAGTTTGCGATTGTATTTGCCGCAATGGGTGTTAAGCATGATGTTGCTGATTTCTTCCGCCGCACTTTTGAAGACAGCGGAGTTGCCGACCACGTAGCCATGTTTTTGAATATGGCAAACGATCCGGTAGTGGAGCGTCTGATCACCCCGAAGGTTGCGTTGACCGTTGCCGAATATCTTGCATTTGAGCAAAATATGCATATTCTCGTTATCCTTACCGACATGACTTCTTTCGCAGAAGCAATGCGAGAGGTTTCATCATCAAAAGGAGAAATCCCAAGCCGTAAAGGATTCCCAGGATATTTGTACAGTGAACTGGCAACTATTTATGAACGTGCCGGCATCGTAAAAGGTGTGAATGGTTCTGTTACCCAACTCCCGATCCTCACAATGCCAAATGATGATATCACACATCCAATCCCTGACCTGACCGGATATATCACTGAAGGGCAGATTGTATTAGAGCGACAATTGCATGGACAGTCCATTTATCCACCGATCAATATTCTTCCATCTCTGTCACGTCTGATGAAAGATGGTATCGGCAAAGGATATACAAGAGAAGATCATCAAGATCTCGCCAATCAGCTCTTCTCTGCTTATGCAAAAGTTGGAGATGCCCGTAACCTAGCCTCTGTTATCGGCGAGGATGAGCTTTCTCCAATCGACAAAAAATATTTGGAATTTGGTAAAGAATTTGAAACCCGTTACATCGGACAAGGCGTAAATGAAAACCGGACAATAGAAGAAACCTTAGACCTCGGTTGGGAACTGCTTGGCAGATTGCCAAAAGAAGAGTTAGATCGTGTAGATACTAAAATTCTGGATAAATACTATCATCCTATGCAGACTGAGGAAGAATAGCTTTTCATCTTTAACATCAATGCACTATCAATTTTTCAGATGAAAGGAGGGATTTCATGGATCCTCGTACATTTCCCACAAAAGGAAATCTGATGCTTGCCAAAAATTCTTTGGCATTGGCACAGCAAGGCTACGATCTGATGGACAAAAAACGAAACATCCTGATCCGGGAGCTGATGGATCTTATCGACGAAGCCCGCGATATTCAGGATGAAATTGATTCGACCTTTACCTATGCATACCAATGTCTGCAGCGTGCAAATATCGAACATGGAATTAACCTGGTTTCCCAGCTTGCATATACAGTTCCAATCGAAAATTCTATTGTGATACAGACTCGAAGTATTATGGGTACGGAGATTCCCCATGTAAAATATACTCCCGCCAATGTTATGCCAACCTATTCATTTAGCACAACCAGGGAGTCCATCGACCTTGCCACAAAGGCGTTTCAGAAGGTAAAAGATTTGACCGTTAAATTATCTATGGTCGAAAATGCAGCTTATCGTCTTGCAACAAACATAAAGAAGACACAGAAGCGCGCAAATGCACTTCAAAATATTACAATTCCGATGTATACAAATCTTGTTTATACGATTAGTAATGCATTGGAAGAAAAAGAACGTGAAGAATTCACACGTCTAAAAGTTATCAAACGCATGAAAGAAAAGAAGGGTTAGAGCACTTGCTCCACCCTTCTTTTCTTATTGGTTTTTCAAATCATCTGCTATTTTCTTTTCTTTCTTGACTTTCCATGAGTCTTTTTCGTTGTTCTTATGTTTCCGTCAAACTCAAACACTGCCACTCCATATCCGGCTAATGGGTATGCGAATGAATAATCCTGTCCATCGCATTCCTGTTTCGTTGCGCGGACTACAGAACCTATTTTTCTGTCCTGTCCACCATATCTCTGATCTTCACTATCCAAGATTAATTTATACTGACATCCTCTTGGTACTCCGACACGATAATCCGGACGTTCTACCGGAGTAAAGTTACATATGAATAATAAACTCTTCTTTCTATCCTTTGAATATCTTACAAAACTGAAAATACTTCTGAATACATCGTCTTTATTGATCCACTGGAAGCCACTTGGCTGTGTATCTAATTCATACAATGCTTTCTGGTCTCTATACAAATGAAGTAAATCCTGTACCCAGTTCTGAATATGCTGATGTGGTTCTTCCGCCAACAGATACCAGTCTAATTCACGTTCCTCACTCCACTCACGAAGCTGTGCAAATTCCTGTCCCATAAACAATAGCTTCTTACCAGGATGCCCTGCCATAAATGCATATGCCACTTTCAGGTTACGGAACTTGTCCAATCCTTCTCCCGGCATCTTATTCAACATAGAGCATTTCAAATGAACAACTTCATCATGAGACAATACAAGAATATAGTCTTCACTATAAGCATACTCCATTGAGAATGTCATCATATAATGTGCATTTTTACGGAACAGCGGATCCAGTTTCATATATTCTGTAAAATCATGCATCCAGCCCATATTCCATTTTAAGCTAAATCCAAGGCTATCCTTCTCCGGATCTCCTGTCACCTTCGGCCATGCAGTAGACTCTTCTGCAATCATTACACTGCCATGATTTCTGCCAAGTACCACTGAATTCAGATGTTTAAAGAACTGAATTGCTTCCAGATTCTCATTGCCGCCGAATTTATTCGGTATCCACTGTCCGGCTTCTTTTCCATAATCTAAATACAACATAGATGCTACTGCATCTACACGTAATCCATCTACATGGAAATGTTCAATCCAGAATAATGCACTTCCAATCAAAAAGTTCTGTACTTCTGGTTTTTCATAATCAAAAATCTTTGTTCCCCAATCAGGATGTTCTCCCTTTCTTGGGTCTGCATATTCAAACAATGGCTGTCCGTCAAAATCAACCAGTCCATGTGCATCTTTTGGAAAATGTGCCGGTACCCAGTCAAGAATAACACCAATATCATTCTTATGCAGATAATCAATCATATAAGCAAAATCTTCCGGCGTTCCATAACGAGAAGTCGGTGCATAATATCCTGTCACCTGATAACCCCAGGAGCCATCATATGGATACTCCGAAATTCCCATCAGCTCCACGTGTGTATATCCCATATCCTTTACATATTCTGTGATTCTCTCTGCAAATTCACGATATGTATAGAATCCTTCATCTTCTCTTCCCGGATGTCTCATCCAAGAACCCATATGCACTTCATAAATAGACATTGGGTTCGTTTTCTCATCCCACTTTTCTCGTTTCTTCATCCATGAAGAATCACTCCATTTCAAATTCGAAATATCGGTGATCCTAGATGCATTCCCCGGTCTGAGTTCTGCATAATTTGCAAATGGATCTGCCTTATCAATTTTTGCCCCGTTCTGTGTCTCAATACAGAATTTGTACAACTGTCCTTCTTTTGCACCCGGTACAAATTTTGTATAAATTCCCATTGGATCATGACGCTGCATCATGTCAGCATTTAAATCCCACTCATTAAATTCTCCAATTACAGACACGCTCTTTGCATGTGGTGCCCACACTGCAAAGTACACACCCTTGACTCCATCTACTGTAACCAGATGTGCACCCATCTTTTTATATAATTCATAGTGTGTTCCATTTCCAAACAAATATTGGTCCAACTCCCCAATTTCGTATGGCTGAACTGTCTTTTCCTCTGTCATATTGTTTGCCATAAAGCCACCTCGCAACTCGTATTTTATATAATCTTATTATACTTGATATGATAGAAAAATAAAAGAGAAAAGCGTGTCGAATCGAGAGTTTTAGCGTGTTTTTTCTAAAATTTTAAACGTTTTTCTTTAATTGTTTTTACTATAAAGATACTTGATTTTATAACTAAAAGACAATGTCAGATAAAACGAAAAAATTCTCTGATAAAAGAAAAAAAAGGTTGTCTCATCACTTTTTTCAGTGATAAAACAACCTCTTTTTTATTGCTCTTATATTAAATATGGAAATCTTTTTCTGTCAGCAGAATTCGATCTGCTTCATCTGTACCTTTTCCAAATACACGTTTTACAAGTTTTCTTGCAGATGCCTTCTTTGAATGTTCCATTGCCTCATCCATAATTTCTTTTACTTCAGCAACTGTTACAAAATGATCTTCTCTTTGTAATGCATCAATACGACTATATAAAGCAAGTAATCCCATCTCATCAATACGGTAACCATTTTCCTGTGCATAAGTCTGACCAAATGTTACCAACTCATCATTAATAAAAATCGGAACCTCCAGGCGGCTTGTAAATTTCTTTCGGAACTCACGGTTAGAAGATAACAATCTGTCCAGTGGTTTTCTCTGATCTTCTAATACGATAAGAAGTTCTCCTGTATCCTGTTCCATAACTTTATTTAATTTTGCAACTGTTCTTTCATTAAGCTTACCTGCTTTTTCAATAATGAGGGCCCCGCCATATAACTTACGGAAAATCTCTCCTATTTTCTTCTTATTCAACGATTCTCCGGTTACAATAGCAACCTTACCCTGATGAATATTTCTCTGTCTCTGAATTGCCTTTACAACATCTACTGCCAGAACAGTTTTACCATTTCCCTTGTTACCAATGATCAACAAGTTTCCTGTTCTTGATGTTCCACGTCTATTTGTACAATTTTTATCCTGTTCCAAAACATCTACTAACTGCTCACTCATTCCTCGAACAGGAACGAAGTAAGAGAATAATCTCTTCTGATCTGCTGTTAATTCTGTTTTTTTCTTTCCTGATTCTGAAAGTAACTCATGTCTGTTATGAACAAGGAATCCTGTATCAGAAATAGATAATGCATTAGAAATCTCATCCAATGGAAGCGGTGCTGTCTTACCTGTAGCAATTAATTTTGCTGTTTCTTTTCTACTAAGCGGTGCTGTCTTAGAAAGGAAATTAACACCAGCATCATCATCTTCATCATCAATCATGCGATCGTCATATTCATCATTTGAAGACTGCGGACGGAATTCTGCTTCGAATTGTGCTGCTGCATCAGCTGCATCATATTCTTCATCATCCTCGTATTCATATTCTTCTTCCGGATATTCTTCGTCCTCGTACTCGTCTTCGTATTCTTCTTCCGGATACTCATCATCCTCGTACTCGTCTTCGTATTCCTCTTCCGGATACTCGTCATCCTCGTACTCGTCTTCGTATTCTTCTTCCGGATACTCGTCATCCTCGTATTCGTCTTCGTATTCTTCTTCCGGATACTCATCGTCCTCATACTCTGGCGAATCAATTTCTGTTTCTTGTTCAAAATCCTCTTCTTCCAGAGCAATTGCATCAACCTCGTCCGAAATATCATCTTCCATATCCGGATAAAGATCTCCAAGCTCGTCTGAATAATCTTCTTCTGCTTCAAACGACGCAAAACGATCATCCATAATTCTTTCAAATTCCTGAGTATAACCTCCCTGTGGTTGAACAGCTTCCAGACTTTCTTCTTCCTCTACCGGAAATTCATCTGCATATTCGTCTTCATATTCATCTGAGTCATCTACCCTTAACATGTCCATTTCCTGTTCCATGTTATCTTCTGGCATACGCTCCTGCATTTTGGAAGCAGATGTGCTGCTTTCTGACATTGGTTCTTCATCTTCTCTTGGAATTACACCTTCAATCTCGTCTATCAGACGTTGTATGTCTGGTGGTAAGATTGGCTCTCCTGTCTTTCTTTCTACGCTCATTGTTTCCTCTTTCTCAGGCTCTGCCTGCTTGATATCCTTCACAGACTCAGCTTCATTCAATGCTTCATCTATTTTTTCTACCGATTCCGCTTTATTATCTGAATTTTCTTCAAATGCATCTGTCAGCTCATCATCTGACCATTCTTCTGCTGAATCTAAATTCAAAATATCTTCTTCTGATATTTCCTCTGTTTCTTCATCTTCCGGTTCTTCTTCGATGATTTCTTCAGCTTCTGTCTCTTCTTCCATGATCTCTTCGGCTTCCGGTTCAATAATCTCCTCGGCTTCCGGTTCTTCCTCGATGACTTCTTCAGCTTCCGATTCAATAATCTCCTCAGCTTCTGGCTCTTCCTCGATGACTTCTTCAGCTTCCGGTTCTTCAAATTCTTCCGCTTCTTCCAAGGCATCCTCTTCATCCCATGCAGCAAACAATTCTTCAAGGCTCATTCTTGCTGTCACTTGATTATCCAGCTGATCTTCTTCCTCAGCTTCCGGCTCAATATATTTTGCCTCAAGAACCTGTTCTACTTCGAAAATTTCATCCTCATCTATCGTTTCTTCCTCAGCATATTCTGGTTCAATAATCTCCTCGGCTTCCGGCTCTTCCTCGATAATTTCTTCCTCTTCCGGTTCAATAATCTCCTCAGCTTCCGGCTCTTCCTCGATGATTTCTTCCTCTTCCGGTTCGATGATCTCCTCGGCTTCCGGTTCTTTCTCGATAGCTTCCTCGGTTCCACCATACATAGCTATTATCTCTTCCGGCGACATTTCTACTGTATCCTCCAGATTCATTGGCAATGTATCATCCAGATTTACTGTCGTTTCAGGTTTAGATTTTAGTTTTTTCATACTAAGTTCTTCCAAATCTGAATCAACCTTGACATCTTTCACTGCTTCCAGCGCTTTTTTCTGTGCTCGCTTCTGTTCTACCCTCTGCACCAGACTTAAATCTACAACATCTTCAATATCTTCAATTGCATCATTCAAATCTGACAAATCATCATCTTTTTTCTCAGCTTCTTCGTCTGAACTTTCTCTAGAACCGCTATCTGAACCACCAATGTGTAATAAAGCCTTCAATGCCTCATCTAAACGCATTGTATTACCGATTTTTTTCTTCTCCGGTTGTTTCTCCTCGACTTCTGATTCAGTTTTTACTTCAACGGAATCTGCTTTTGGATCAAGCACCTGTTCCTTCACGTCTTCGGAAGATTCTGTTTTTTCTGCAATTTCTTCCGACTCTTGTTCTTCTTTTTCCTCTAACTTCTCTTGCTCCACAGTTTCTGTCTCTGCTGCTTTTCTTATCGACTCTGTTAATGAATCAATTGAAGTAGGCTCAAAAGAATCCGCTTCTCCTAAAATCTCTGCTTTCGCTTTTGCACGAACCTCTGCTTTTACAACATCCTCATCTACAAATTTGTTCGCTAAAGTTTCTTCAACTACCGGAATCTTAATATCCTGTTCACTCTCTGCTGATTTATCTGATTCTGCTTTTTCCTCTGTCTTAACTGCATCTTCCTCAGTCTGCTCTTGTGTTGTAGTAACAGATTTCGCTGCCACCTTAACACCATTCTCATCCACGTTATTTAAATCAGGTAATTCTTCTGTAGTAGTTCCTGGCTTTTCATATCTTCTATTATACTTTTCCTGCTGTGATGGTGTCAGCGGTTTATAACGCATCTTCAGTTCCATCGCCTGATATACATATTTTCCTTCGCTGAACCATAAAATCAGATCATCACACTCTTCCAGACACTCCGTAATCTTGCCTGCCCGTTCGTATAATTTAGCAAGCTCATATGCCCACTCTTCCACATACTCTGCCTTTTTAAATGATTCGAGTGCATCAATCTGTTGCTCGATCGGAGCTCTCTGTACTTTTAAAATCTGGTATTTTAAAATATACTGATTTGGATCCTTCGGTGCAATATGAAGGAACTCATCATAATAATCTATTGCCTCATCTACATTTCTTGTTTTCAATGCAAGTGTACACAGGCGATATACGATCTTTCTACTTCCTTCTGCCCTATGATAAGCAATTTTCAAGACTTCGAAACTCTTATGATAATCTCTGCTTTTTTCATATATGTCACTTACATTCATCAGCATTGTAGTATTACGAACTCTTCGCCAGTCAATACTGTCTGCAAGTTCTGCTGCTCTGCTGTATGCACCATCTTCCATCAGTTCAAGCATTTGTTCTGTCTTCAGCTTATACTCATACTTGTCCACTGTACTCACCTCGTAAACTTACTCTGTCGTTTCTTTCTCTAAATTATTTATACTCTCTTAAATTCAAGAATGCCTCTGCATTCTTAGTGCCTCTTATTGATTTTGTAACTCAATATTTTTTATATTTATCCTGCTTATAATTATCAAAGGGTAGACTCCCCGATAATCATTTCTTAGTTTACCATAAGTGCTTCACAATGTCAAAAAAATGCATCCACAATTGACATTGCAGATGCATTTTCTATTTCTTTTTCTCTATTCAATTTTTTATTATTTTATTTCCGCGCTATCTCCCGAATTATTCTTTCTATAACTGTTCAATACCTGCAGTACCCTTACTTCGATATTCCAAATACTTACTTAATTATTCCATCTATAATCAGGTATCTCGCTATTTGATCTGATTTACATCTGATGTTTCTTTACACATCTTATGAAATCCTATCTTATGTGGTATCTATGTTCAATATGTCTGCTGGATTATTGTAAAGATCTCTTATTATTGGACCTTTCATCCGCCATACCACTAACATATTGAGTTGTAATCGAACTAATATCGTCCATTGGACCTCTACCTCCTACTCTATAATATTTCCTTCTTTCGAATTGCCTATAGTTTAACACTTAAATGTTATTTTGTCAATATTTTATGCGTTTTATTTTAAATTTTCTTTCTTCGCATTAAAATTATTCTATTTTTCTGATAATTCTTTTTATCTTTTAGCTATCTCTTCTCTTGCTTTGGAAACCGCATCCGCAAATCCATTCTGATCAATATGCTTTGCAACATAATCTGCTGCTTCCTGCACCTCATCCATCGCATTTCCCATAGCAATCCCAAATCCAGCCGCCTGAATCAACTCTATATCATTCATACTATCCCCAATTGCAATAATATCATCCCAGGATGCATGATAATAGTCCATAACACACTTTGCACCTTTAACCTTTCCATTCTCTTTTGGAATCATATCTGCACCACCAAGCTCATCCCCCATACACAAAAGCTTTGTCTCTGGAAAATGTTCCTGCACATCAGCAATTGCTTCTTTTGTATCTGCCAGAAACATGGACGGAATCTGTTTTTCATATAACGCCTTGTATGCGTCCCCACTCTTTGGCAATAACTGCTGCTGTTTTGGAGATGCAATCTCCTTGAATCGCTCGATGCTGGAAGTACACCAATCATTACCCTGTCCAGATAACAGGCAATAATTTTTTTCTACAACGTAGTCTAATATTCTTCTCTGTAAATCCTTATCAAAATATTTTTCTTTCACTAATTTTCCTTCTATCTCAACAATCGCGCCATTTGCACTAACCAGACAATCCGGAGTTATACGTCCTTGAAATTCTTCGGGAAGTGAATTATTTCGAAATGCTCTTCCACTTGCAATAACTAATTTATATCCGTCCTTTTGCAATTGTTCAAGTGCACATAATGTACTTTCTGGAATCTGCCATGTCTGATGACTGAAAATTGTATTATCATAATCTATAAAAAATATTGGTTTCATTCGTTTCTTCTCCCTTCGCTTGCTTTACCTGATTTGAAGTAATTATAACGCAGATTTATATTTAGTCAAAGAAAAAGAGACTCTCGTTTTTAGGAGGTGTCCAAAAAGTCAGTCTCATTTCTACTACTATTTTTTTATTTTATTTATTTCTTGTATGGTTTCGAATTGCAAGAAGCACCAAAATCTGCAATGCAATTCCGATTACCAGGCAAATAACCGCATTCTGTATCACACCTGCAATTACATATGTGATACATGAAACAGCAGCAACTGTCATTGCATATGGCAACTGTGTTGATACGTGATTTACATGATTGCACTGTGCTCCTGCTGAAGCCATAATTGTTGTATCTGAAATTGGCGAACAATGATCTCCGCATACAGCTCCTGCCATACAAGCTGAAATGGAAATGATCATCATTGTTTCATTTGTTCCCTGGAATACAGCAACTACAATAGGAATCAAGATTCCGAATGTTCCCCATGAAGTACCTGTTGCAAATGCCAGGAAGCATCCTACAAGGAATATAATTGCAGGAAGAAGATTTAACAATCCGCTTGCTGCCGAATTCATGATTGACGCTACATATTCAGCTGCACCAAGGCTATCTGTCATTGATTTTAGTGTCCAGGCAAATGTGAGAATTAGGATTGCAGGAACCATAGCTTTAAATCCATCCGGAATACAAGCCATAGAATCCGAAAAACGCAGAACTTTTCTTACTGCATAAAATGCAATTGTGATTACCATTGCAAAGAAACTTCCAAGCATCAGTCCAACAGATGCATCACTTTCTGAAAATGCTTCTACAAATCCTGTTCCTGAGAAGAACCCGCCTGAATAGATCATTCCTATAACACAGCAAATAATAAGTGAAATAATTGGGAATACCAGATCAATTACCTTTCCCTTGTTATAAATAACATTTTCCTGTGCACTCTCATATGGTCTGTCATCCGTTGTATAAAGATCGCCCGCAATTGCATTGTCCTCATGTTCTTTCATCGGACCATAATCTTCTTTTGCCAGAACCAAAGTCACCATCATAATAATTGTAAGGATCGCATAATAGTTATATGGAATCGCATTCATAAAGACCGCAAATCCGTCCTCGCCTTCTACAAAGCCCGTAACTGCCGCCGCCCATGAAGAAATCGGCGCAATAATACAAATCGGTGCTGCCGTTGCATCAATAATATAAGCAAGCTTTGCTCTGGATACCTGATGCTTATCCGTGACCGGCCGCATAACACTTCCGACCGTCAGACAGTTAAAGTAATCATCAATAAAAATCAAAACTCCAAGCACGATTGTCGCAAGCTGGGCTCCAATTCTTGTCTTAATGTGTACGCTCGCCCAACGGCCAAATGCAGCGGAACCTCCTGCTTTATTCATCATGCACACCATGATTCCGAGAATCACAAGGAATACTAAAATTCCCATATTATAGCTGTCTGTCAGAACCCCTACAATACCATCTTGAAATACATGAAGTACTGTATTCTCAAATGAAAATCCTGACCAGAAAAGTCCTCCGATCACAATTCCTACAAATAAAGAACTGTAAACTTCTTTTGTGATCAGCGCCAGCACGATTGCTACAACCGGTGGCACCAGCGCCCAAAAAGATGCATACATCTTTGGCACATACTCTGTTGTCTCTTCTGCTGCAAAAACTGTGACAGAACTCATAGCCAGCATCAGAAGACAAACTACAGCCCCCCAGGCTGCCAGTTTTCTCTTTTTCAACATAATCTCTACTCCTTTATGTAATTTAATATTTTCGGAATAAAGCTCTGCCTGGTTATATCTTTTCTACCACAGATCTTATACCTGTTTTTCATACCTGTCATGAAACATTTTCATGTCAACTATAAATCTAAATAGAAAAACCGTGAATGCATCTGCGTCGTGCACTCACGGTATAATTCATCAGTCCAAATATCCCGTTCTTTCTCCTTACGGTCTATTCTTTATTATACTCTGATAGCGCTCCACCGATGTGACAGTTCGCAGCATATTCTGCCACGCCCCAGAAAATGTACTTGGGATATTACATTTTCTTCGGCGGTCTCCCCTTTCATGTCCGGCAGCTTCCCAAGCTGTCGCCGATCATTACTGATGAATCCCGCACCTCTATCAAGCAAATTCTTTATTCACATAGTACCTTTTTATCACCTATGTTAAAAAAAGTCAATCCTTTTTCTTATACTTTTATCGTTATTTTTTTATCATTTTTATTATTACTGTTTACTATACTTTCTCTACCCGGCATGGTACAGATTTAATAAGTACAAATCCTGTCATCGGATCTGCATAGTCCAGACTACACAAATCATTGACATTTCCATTTTTCCAAGGTTCTGCCATATAGGCGCTTCCACCTCCATGTGGAATATGTATTGCATGTCTTGCAATGCCACGGATTTTCGCTTTAAATGTTCCGTCTGCGAATGGCGTTATTACTTTTACCATGTCGCCATCTTCAATACCAATTTCTTTTGCATCTTCCGCATTGATATCTACAAACGGATACGGTTCAATCTCAGCAATTTTATCTAGATTTGCCCCAAACACACCCATACGGTTATTGCTTCTTGCTCCACTTGTCATAGTAAATGGATATTCTTTACCAGCAAGTTCCGGAATTGAACGAACATCCTTATACTCTGGATATGGGACAAATCCATTTTCCTCCAGAATTGTAGAACAAATTTCTAGCTTTCCGGACGGTGTCGGGAATCCCGGTTTTCCATCTGCTCTTAACTCACCTGTCTCATATTTCTTATAATGCTTTTCTTTTTTCTGGTCTGCACTTGTCCCAAAATCTCCTGCATATGGCGCAGTTCCACTAAGAAGCCAGCTTCTAAGTTCTTCTTCTGTCTGTGGAAGTTTATCACCAAATCCAAGTTTTTTGGCAATTGCTCCCATAATTAACACATCGTTTTTAGATTCTCCGACTGGCTCAATCAGGGGTTCCACAATATGTGGTCCTTCTGGTCCTGGTACAGCTTTTGGCACTTCGAATAACGAACAGGCCGGAAAAACTACATCTGCATACCGGGCATCTTCTGTAAAGTAACGATCCAGAACAATCAGGCAATCTAATTTTTTATATGCTTCACGCCAACTTTTACTATCCGGGAATGACAATACCGGCGATCCTCCTAAAATCATAAGTCCACGGACCGGGTATGGCTCGTCTTCTAATACTGCTTTCGGAAAACGCGAAAACTGTCCCTGACCACTGAATTTATAAAATAACGGAAATTCATCTACTCCGATTGGTTTGTCATCTTCTGGTATTTCAAAAAGCTTCGGAGTCTCCAGTCCTTTTGCATTCAGATAGATTGCACCCGGCGCATCCAACTTCCCGGTAATTGCCCACAATACAAAGATTGCACGGTTATTTTGAATTGCACTGAGCTGATATTCCAGAC
>ENA-OPSK01001746-OPSK01001746.1-human-gut-metagenome-genome-assembly--contig:-NODE-1746-length-14992-cov-2.558680_pt1 | contig 14992 bp, 16 predicted proteins | sample MGYA00241807_ERZ501905 | MGnify/ENA primary metagenome ERZ501905 (study PRJEB25962, sample SAMEA2042111) | human gut metagenome | biome: human gut; feature: human-associated habitat; material: faeces...
GGAGGGGATATTTACGACCTCCTTCGGCAGACTCTGCGACCGCGTTGGCAGGATTTACGCCGAGGCAGGCAGCAAGAATAAAGCGGAGGCAACGCTGAGACAGGCATACCAGATTCAGACGATGACCGAAAAATGTATGACCGGACAGGGACAGGCACTTCTGCTGCGCCTGTTGCAGGAAAAAGGCGATGAAAAAGCCTATTTTGCAGTAAAAAATGCAGGAAAATTGGAATAATTCAGTTGACAGGGCGGTTTGGGTGTGGTAGTATATTGAAGTATGTTCAGCCGCGTGGAGAGGTTCGAGAAAATCGGAGAAAGGCTCCGATTACCGTATCCAGCGAGTAAAATTGCGAGGAGGTGTCAACATGTACGCAATTATTGAAACTGGTGGAAAACAATTAAAAGTTGAAGCTGGTGATGCAATTTTCGTAGAAAAATTAGAAGTTGAAGCAGGAGAAAAAGTTACTTTTGATAAAGTATTATTAGTTGGAGATGAAACTGTAACTATTGGTGCTCCTTACGTTGAAGGTGCTACTGTAGAAGCTACTGTAGAAAAACAAGGTAAAGAAAGAAAAGTAACTATTTATAAATATAACGCTAAAAAACATTACCACAAAAAACAAGGTCATAGACAACCTTATACAAAATTAATTGTTGATTCAATCAACGTTAAATAATGATTAAAGTTCAAATAAAAAGAAATAATAAATATATTACTCAAATTAAAATAAAAGGACATGCCCAGTTTGGTGAATATGGCAAAGATCTTGTGTGTGCTGGCGTAAGTGCTGTAGCTACAGGTATTTGCAATACTCTTGCTAAAAAGGGATTTCTAGAAGAAAAAAAGTGTGCAATTATTTTAAAAAATGGTAATATAATGATAGATGTGTATGAAAATGATGAAATAATGCAAGTGATACTAGAGACTCTTGTGATTAGTTTGGAATCATTTACAGAAGACTATCATCAATATATCAAGATAACCTATGAGGAGGAATAACATCATGATGTTTAAATTAGATTTACAATTATTCGCTTCTAAAAAAGGGGTTGGATCAACTAAAAACGGTCGTGACTCAAAATCAAAAAGATTAGGAGCTAAATTATCAGACGGACAATTCGCTACTGCTGGTTCTATTATTTATAGACAAAGAGGTACTAAAATTCATCCAGGTACTAACGTAGGAAAAGGTGGAGATGACACTTTATTCGCTATGTGTGATGGAATTGTTAAATTCGAAAGAATGGGAAAAGATAGAAAAAAAGTATCAGTTTACCCAGCTGCATAATGAAATCCCTGAAAAGGGATTTTTTTTTGAAAGAGAGGTGGAAGTATGCAATTTATCGATAAAGCTAAAATATATATTGAAGCTGGTAAAGGTGGAGATGGAACGGTGGCTTTTAGACGTGAAGCACATGTTCCAAAAGGTGGACCTGCCGGTGGAGACGGTGGAAAAGGTGGAAGTATTATTTTTGAAGCAACAACATCTTTATCAACGTTATTAGATTTAAAATATAAACGTGTTTACAAGGCACGTCCTGGTGGTAATGGGATGGCTAAAAAAATGCATGGTGCAGATGCAAGTGATTTAGTAATCAAGGTACCAGTGGGGACAGTTATTACGAATGAAGAAACTGGAAAAATTATGGCTGATTTAACAGAAGACAGACAACGTGTCGTTCTTGCTAAAGGTGGTCGTGGTGGAAGAGGAAATGCGCGTTTTGCAACTTCTCGAAATCCTGCACCACAAATTTGTGAAAGAGGAGAACCGGGAGAAAAATTTGATGTTTGCTGTGAGCTTAAATTATTAGCAGATGTTGGACTTGTAGGGTTCCCTTCAGTAGGTAAATCAACATTCTTATCTGTTGTTTCACGTGCAAGACCAGAAATTGCTGATTACCATTTTACGACTATTGTTCCTAATTTAGGAGTCGTTCAAGCAAAAGATGGTCGTAACTTTGTTATGGCTGATCTTCCAGGATTAATTGAAGGGGCAAGTCAAGGTAAAGGACTTGGTCATCAATTTTTAAGACATATTGAAAGATGTCGTGTTATTGTTCATATTATTGATATGGGTGGTATTGAAGGACGTGATCCTTATGAAGATTATTGTACAATTAATGAAGAACTTGGACAATATCAATATCGTTTATTAGAAAGACCACAAATTGTCGTAGCTAATAAAATGGATGAAGAAAATGCTGAAGAAAATTTAAAAGCTTTCAAAGAAAAAGTAGGAGAAGATGTTAAAGTATTCCCTATTTCAGCAATTATTCATGAAGGTGTTGATCAAGTATTATATGCTGTTGCAGATGCTTTAGAAACTGCGCCTAAGTTTGATATGGAAGAAGTAGAAGAAAATACAGTTGTTTATAATTATGAAGAAGAAGAGGCACCATTTGTTGTTCACAATTTAGGTAATGGTCAATGGACAATTACTGGTAAGAAGATTGAACGTCTTGTATCCATGACTTCTCTAGTAAGTGATGATGCAATTAAACGTTTATCTATTAAAATGCGTAATATGGGAATTGATGAAGCTCTTAGAAACGCAGGATGTCAAGATGGAGATGTTGTTTCTATTCTTGATTTTGAATTCGAATTCTATGATTAATGAATCAGGCTTTATGCCTGATTTTTTATTTTCAGTTAATAGATACTATGATATAATTGAGACAAATTTGACACAAATTTGAGACGAAATGATTCGTTTTTTATAATATAATAGTAATAGGAGAAATGTATGTATAGCTATATTAAAGGTTTGATTGTTGATATTCAAAGTGATCATATTGTTTTAGAAAATAATGGGATTGGTTATTTAATTTATGTGAGCAATCCTTATGCTTTTTCTAAAGGAAAAGAAGTGGTTGTTTATCTTTATCAACAAGTAAAAGAAGATGGTATTTTTTAAAATTGATTTCAGTTAAAGGAATTGGTTGTAAAAGTGCTTGTACAATGCTAGCAAGTGGAGATGTTGAAGGAATTTGTGAAGCTATTGAAAGTGGCAATATGACCTATTTAAAGAAAATACCAGGTATTGGACCTAAAGCAGCAGGACAAATTATTCTTGATTTACAAGGAAAAGTAACTGCTACAAAACAAACTGTCGTTAATCAAGAATTGGAAGAAGCTATGGAAGTATTAATTGCATTAGGTTATAAACAAAGTGAAGTAGATAAAGTTGTTAAGAAATTGACAGATGAAAATTTAGATACAAATGGTTATGTCAAAAAAGCATTAAGTTTAATTGTTAAATAGGAGGGAAAACATGAACGAGGTTTTAGATCCTGAAATTGTAGAAGATGATGAAAGTTCGCTTCGTCCAAGTGATTTTGATGAATATATTGGACAAACAAATCTTAAAGAAAATTTAAAAGTGTTTGTAGGGGCTGCAAAGCTTCGTGATGAGTCGTTAGATCACGTTTTACTTTATGGACCACCAGGTTTAGGAAAAACAACTATGTCAATGATCATTGCTCATGAAATGGGAACTCATATTAAAATTACAACAGGTCCAAGTATTGAAAAAACAGGGGATCTAGTAGCTATTTTAACAGCTCTTGAACCAGGAGATGTTTTATTTATTGATGAAATTCATCGTTTAAATAAAGTGGTAGAAGAAATTTTATATCCAGCGATGGAAGATTTTTGTGTTGATGTTGTTATCGGAAAAGAAGCATCTACAAGATCGGTAAGAATTGATTTACCACCTTTTACCCTTGTTGGGGCAACAACGAGAGCAGGTGATTTATCAGCACCATTAAGAGACCGTTTTGGTATTGTTTCAAAATTAGAATATTATAGTGAAGAAGAACTGACTCAAATTATTGATCGTACAAGTCGTGTGTATAATATTGTTATGGATGATGATGCTAAAAGGGAACTTGCAAGAAGAAGTCGTGGGACACCACGTATTGCAAATAGATTATTTAGAAGAGTTAGAGACTTTTCACAGTTTTATGGCGATGCAACAATTACAAGAGATAGAACAATTGAAGCATTAGAAAGATTAAAAGTAGACAATTTAGGATTAGATGATGTTGATCATAAGTATTTATTAGGAATCATTCATCGTTTTAAAGGAGGACCTGTAGGACTTGAAGCAATTGCTGCATCTATTGGGGAAGAACCACAAACTTTAGAAGATGTCAATGAGCCTTATTTATTACAAATTGGTTTGATTAAAAGAACGCCAAGAGGACGTATAGCAACAGCTGAGGCTTATCGTCATTTAAATATTGAACAAGATTATGAATAGTTTTGAAAAGATAGGACTTATTGTCCTATTTTTTATTTCTCTCATTTATAGTTATGTAAAGCCAACAGCTATTGTTGAAAATATTCAAACCAAACAAAATATTGTCATTTATGTAGAAGGAGAGTTTGAACAAAAACTCTCCTTTAAAACAAAACCAACAATTAATGATGTTTTAACAAAACTGCAAACAGATAACCATTATCAATTTAATGAAAATTATCAACTTACAAATGAAAGTAAACTTTATTTACCTCATGGTCAAAATCTGATTTCATTAAATCATGCTTCACTTGATGATTTAATGAAATTAAAAGGAATAGGAGAAAAAACAGCCATAAAGATCGATGAGTATCGACAAAAAACACCATTTCAAACAATTGAAGATTTAATGAATATTCAAGGAATTGGTGAAAAGACATATCTTCGATTAAGGGAGTATTTATGTTTATAAAAGGAAAAGGTTTTTATCTAGCACTTCCTTTATTGGTGGTTGTTTTAGCTAAAATGTTACATCCTATTTTATATGTATTTCTTATTTTTTATTTTATTTTTCTGTATTTAAAACATTTTAAAATACTATTGAGTGTAAGTTTACTATTATCATTTCTCTTATTTCTCTTTTTTTATTTACCACAACCTTTAAATCAAAATGAAATTTCAGGGAAGGTCGTAAGTAAAGATGATCAAAGTATTGTTGTCAAAAGGGGGTATCATAAAGTAAAGGTTTATGGAGAATTTAAAAATATCTCGTTGTTTGATGATATTTCTTTGATAGGAAAACCTTATAACTTCCATCAAATACAAAATGATTATGCGTTTAATTATCAATATTATTTATATAGTTTAAATATTTTTGATACTTTACAACTTGAAAAAATAAAAAGTAATCAACATCAAGATCATCTATATCATTGTTTAGAAAAAAGAATCAAGACATCTTCCAAAGTAAAAAGTCTGTTATCTTTATTTATTTTAGGAACAAAAGATGAACAAATGAAAGAATATTATCAAAAGTTAACGCAACTCTCGATTGTTCATTTATTTGCTCTTTCGGGTATGCATCTTACAATTTTACAGAAATGGTTGATGAATTTTTTAAAATTCTTTTTTTCAAAAAAAGGACAAAAATGTATATCTCTTATATTGATTGGGGTTTACATGTTTAGTATTCCTTATAATATTTCTTATTTAAGAGCGTATCTAATGCTTTTTTTACCAATGATTTTTGGTAAATGGTTAAATCAGTTGGATATTTTTTCTTTTTTAACAGTTGGTATGTTAATGTATAATCCTTATTTGATTTATAATTTATCTTTTATTTTTTCTTATTTGATTTATTTTTTTATTTTACTTTTACAAAACCAAAAAGCAGGGAAATATTATTTATTTTTAGGTTCAATTCCCATTATTATTTCTATTCAACATGTTTTACCGGTGTTTTCTTTTTTAATAGGTATTCTTCTAATGCCTTATATAGAAATGATTTATAAAAGTATGCTTTATTATTTATTACTTGGAAAATATGTTTTACCTTTTTTATCTTTAGAATATGAATTGTTATTAAAAATGATTGCTTTTATTTATGATTTTTCTTTTACATTGCCTTTTAGTCAACCGACTTTATTTTTTATAGGTGTTTATTATTATCTTTATTTAAAAGGAATTTATAAATTGAATGTTAATAGAAAAGTAACCCAAGAAGTATGTCTATTATTAAGTGTGTTACTTGCTTTTTATTTTTATCCTTATTACAACATGAAAGGACAAGTTGTGATGATTGATGTGGGCCAAGGGGATTGTTTTTTTATTCAACAGCCTTATGCCAGAGGAAATGTATTGATTGATACGGGGGGATTACAAAAGAGTGATCTTGCGACTTCTCGGTTGATTCCTTATTTACAAAGTCAGGGCGTTTTTTATTTGGATGCCGTTTTTATTTCACATGAAGACTATGATCATTGTGGAGCGTTAGCGTCTTTGAAAGAACATTTTAAAGTTAAAAAGGTTCTCTATGATTTTAAAAAAAAGAAAATTGGCGATTTAGTTTTTAAAAATTTAGCTTTAGATAAATATTATACAAATTCAAATGATCGCTCTTCTATTATTTACGTGACTATCAACCATTTAAATTATTTATTTACAGGTGATATTTCTAAAGAGGTGGAAAGTGATTTATATCAGACATATCATCATTTAGATGTCGACGTTTTAAAAGTGGCGCATCATGGAAGTAGCAGTTCTTCAAGTGAAGATTTGTTTAAAATGATTGATCCTAAAGTAGCACTTATTTCTGTAGGAAAGAATAATCGTTATAGACATCCATCTTATTTAACATTAAAAAGATTAGAAGCATATGGGGTGAAAATTTATCGCAGTGATCTTCAAGGAATGGTTAAGATTGTTTATTATGTAGGTAAGAATTATGTCATGACTTCAAGTGGTTTTTAGTTTATAATAGCTATGGTGATGATATGTTATATGTATTATATGGAACAGAGAGATTACTGATGGATCAACGTTTAGATAAGTTAAAAAAAGATCATCATTGTAATCAAGAACAGATGAATTATACAGTTTATGATGTTTCTAAAGAGGGAATGAAAGTTGTTTTAGAAGATGTAATGACACCTCCTTTTTTAAGTGATGAAAAAATGGTTGTTATTAAAAAAGCAGATTTTCTAACAACCAAAAAAATAAAAAAAGATAATCATGATATAGATTATTTTATGCAATGTTTACCTTATTTAGATAAAACAGTGCATCTTGTTATTTTTAATGATGAAAAGAATTTTGATGAAAGAAAAAAAGTTGTCAAGATGTTAAGAAAAGAAGCACAGTTTTATGAAATCAATCCTTTAAATTATTATAAAGTTTCTGATACAGCAAGGCAGGCTGTTAAAAAAAGAAATTGTACTATTGATGATGATGCTTTAGAGTTACTTTTAAGTAGAAAAGGAACAAATTTAATGGATATTGCTAGTGAAATAGAAAAGCTTTGTTTATATACACAGCATATTGATATTCATTGTGTTGAAGAACTTGTCAATCGTCCCTTAGATGAAAATGTTTTTGATTTAACAACAGCTATTTTAAGTAAAGATAAACAAAAGATGATGTCTATTTATAAAGATTTAATGACAATTAATGAAGAACCAGTTAAATTGATTGTTTTGGTAGCTAATTCTATGCGTTTGATTTATCAAGTAAAATTATTAGATAGAAAAGGGTATACTGATCAAGAAATTGCTAAAATGTTGGCAGTTAATCCTTTTCGCTTAAAATATGTAAGAAAAGAAGGCCAATTTTTTCAAATAGATGAACTACTTAGATGTTTAAATGAATTATCTTTATTGGATGTTAAAATTAAGACGGGACAAATAGATAAAAAATTAGGCTTAGAATTATTTATGTTAAGAATATAGGAGAAATTATGGAATCATTAAGAGAATTGTTTAAGATAGGATTTGGACCATCCTCTTCACATACAATGGGTCCTCAAAGAGCAGCTTCTAAAATAAAAGAACAGTATCCAAATGCTTCACGTTTCGAAGTTGAATTATATGGGTCGCTTGCCTTAACTGGAAAAGGTCATTTAACAGATTATATTATTAAACAAACATTGGGTAAGCAAACGATTGTTCGTTTTAAAAGTGATCGTTTACCTTATCATCCAAATGGCATGAAATTTTATGTGTACCAAGATGAAAAAATTCTTGATACAATTACTGCTTATTCTATAGGTGGAGGAACTGTTGAATATGAAGGAAGTAAGTTGCAACAAACAAAGCAAATCTATCCTCATAAAAATCTTAAAGAAATTATTCAATATATTGAAGACAATGGTATTTCCTTCTATGATTATGTTTTAAATTATGAAGATGAACATTTTAAGGCCTACTTATTTGAAGTGTTAGATAGTATGTTTACCTGTGTACAAAATGGCTTACATCATGAAGGAGTGATTCCTGGAAGGTTACAACTAAAAAGAGTTGCTAAAAGTATGTATCAACAAGCAATCAATACGCGAAGAGAAAGTGATCGAGAAAGATTGCTTGTTTCAAGCTATGCTTATGCTGTTTCTGAGGAAAATGCCTGTGGTAATAAAATTGTTACTGCGCCAACATGTGGAGCAAGTGGAATTTTACCAGCTGTTTTATTTTATTGTTATAAACAATTAGAAATTCCTCGTAAAGAATTGATCAAAGCTTTAGCGGTTGCTGGTTTATTTGGAAATGTCATTAAACATAATGCGACAATTTCAGGGGCTGATGGCGGATGTCAAGCAGAAGTTGGCAGTGCTTGTGCAATGGCTGCAGCAGCCTATGGTTGGATTTTAGAACTTAATAATTCTTTAATTGAATATGCTGCAGAGATGGGGCTTGAACATAATTTAGGACTAACATGTGATCCGGTTGGTGGTTATGTTCAAATTCCTTGTATTGAAAGAAATGGTTTTGGTGCTTTACGTGCAATCGATGCAGCAAGTTATGCTAAACAATTAGGTTATTTAAGAAAGAACAAAGTTTCATTTGATTCAATTGTGAATGTTATGAAAGAAACTGGAAAAGATTTAAATAGTGCTTATAAGGAAACTTCTTTAGGTGGATTAGCAAAGGAATTTGGTTTGAAAGATGGAGACTAGAAGTTTATATGTACACATTCCTTTTTGTGAATCTATTTGTAGTTATTGTGATTTTTGCAAGGTCTATTATGATCAAAAACAAAGTGATCTCTATTTACAAAGATTAAATGAAGAATTATCACAAATAAAGCAACATCATTTAAAAACGATTTATATTGGAGGGGGAACCCCTAGTGCTTTAAATGATGAACAATTAGAAAAATTAATGTCAATGTTAAAACCCTATAGTTTAGAAGTGGAAGAATATTGTATGGAAGTTAATCCAGAGTCAATGGATTATTATAAGTTAAAGATTTTAAAAAAAGGTGGTATTAATCGTTTAAGTATTGGTGTACAAACGTTTCAAAATCATTTATTAAAAGAAATAGAGCGTCATCATAATACAATCCAAGTAAAAAATATTATTAAATATGCTAAAGAAATAGGTTTTGATAATATCTCAATTGATTTGATGTATGGTTTACCAAAACAAACAAAAGAAGATATTCAAAAGGATATAGAAGTTTTAAAATCTTTAGATTTGCAACATGTTTCTTATTATTCTTTGATTTTAGAAGAAGGAACGATTTTAAAATATAAAAATTATCAGCCTTTAGATGAAGAAAGCGAATATCAATTAACATTATTCATTGATCAAGAATTAGAAAAAATAGGTTTTGAAAAATATGAAATTTCTAATTATGCTAAACAAGGATATCAATCGAAACATAATCTTATGTATTGGTACTATAATAATTATTATGGAATAGGATTAGGTGCTTGTAGCAAAATTGATGGACAAATTATAGAACATAGTCGATCACTTACTAAATATTTAAATGGTGATTTTAAAACAACAACAATTGATGAAACAAAAGAAGAAACAATGTTTAATCAAATAATGATGTCACTTCGTTTAAAAGAAGGGCTAGATTTAAATAAATTTAAAGAAAGATATCAAGAAGATGCCCGTATTCTATATAAAGAAGCGATTACTAGAAATATAGAAAAGGGTAGATTGATGATTGAAAATGATTATTTAAAAGCAACTCAAGAAGGTCAGTATGTTTTAAATGATATATTAATTGATTTTATGTAAAGTGGTATACGGATAATAAATGGTTTATAATAAAACAAAGAGGTGATGAACATGAAGGCAATACCAACAGGGGTATATGATTATCGAGAATTGAAACAAGAAAATTATTATTCTGTTGATAAAACATTAATGATTAAAGATTTTCTAGAAAGAAAAAGTAAAGTAACATTAGTGACTAGACCTAGAAGATTTGGTAAAACAATCAATATGTCAATGATGTCAGAATTCTTTGATATTACGAAAGATTCTAAAGAAATCTTTAAAGGTACGAAAATCATGGATACACCTTATGCAAGTGAGTTAAACCAATACCCAACGATCTTTATTTCTTTTGCAGACGCAAAAGAAAATAAAGAAACAATTGTTAAGTATATAAAAACACAATTACAAAATGAATATATACGATATCATTTTATATTTAATCAATTAAATGAATTAGAGCAAAATGATTATTTATATATTTTAGAGGGATTAAAGAATAAGAATAATGGTATTCTTAATGATGTGGATAATGCTATTGTATTTTTAATGCGTTGTTTAAAGAAATACTATGGAAAAGATGTTATGCTGTTTATTGATGAATATGATACACCTTTTATAGAAGCAAAAACTGGGAATTTTTATCAAGAACTCAAGGGAAGTCTAGCAACCTTACTTAGAAGTTCACTTAAGAATTCAGAAGATTTAAAATATGCCTTTATTACAGGAATACAAAGAGTAGCTAAAGAAAATATCTTCAGTGATTTAAATAATTTAGATGTCTATACTGTTTGTGACAGAGAATATAGCGAATACTTTGGTTTTGATAGTGATGAAACAAAAAAATTACTAGAATATTATGGATTAGAATTGAATAATGAAGTGAAAGAAATGTATGATGGCTATCATATAGGCAATCAGGATATTTATAATCCATGGTCAATTATGAATTACGCTAAAAGAAAGAAACTCATTTCTTATTGGGTCAATACCAGTGCCAACAGTATGATCAAGACAGCTTTAAAACAAGCAAACTATACATTTAAAAATCAATATGATAAACTCATTAAAGATGGTAAACTTGATACCTATGTTTCAATGCAGACAAGTTTCTTTGAAGAAGCAGATAACTCAACTTTATGGGGATTGTTTGTCAATGCAGGGTATCTTACAGTTACAAAAGAAATAGATCTTTTAAAAGGCAAATATCGTATAGAAATACCAAATAAAGAAGTGAAACAGGAATTTATAAAATTGACAGAATATCAGTTAGGATTAAGCAGTGGAACATTAGATACAGTAACTGAAAGTCTAGCCAAAGAAGATCAAGAAACATTTTTAGAAAGCTATCAAGAAATCTTAATGGTACCAAGTTATCATGATTTACAGAAAGAAAACAGTTATCATATGATGATGCTAGGAATGTGTTTATGTTTAAATAAAGATTATGAGATCATTTCTAATAGAGAAGTAGGAAAAGGAAGAGATGATCTCATCTTAAAAGCCAAAGATGAAAAGAAAACATCATTCGTCTTAGAATTCAAATATCTAAAAGAAGATAAAAAAGATCTTGAAAAAGCATTAGATGAATTATCTAATAAAGCTATTCAACAAATCAAGGATAATAAATATGATTATGGATTAAAAGGAAAAGTCATTTATATTGGACTTGCCCATCATGGTAAAGATGTAAGTATTAAATGGGTTGAAAGTTAAGGGCCTCTGTTAAGTAGACAGAGGTTCTTTATTTTACGATTTTTTTGATTTTTTAGCACCAAGTTATTGACAGTGCTAAAATAAAATGTATAATGTATTTAGCACAAGAGAAATAGGAGTGCTAAAGGTGGTGAACTTGATGTTAACAGCAAGACAAATGCTGATATTTAAATGTATAGTTGAAGAGTTTATTGAAAATGCTGAACCGGTTGGATCCAAGGCATTGATGGTAAAATATCAACTTCCTTATTCAAGTGCAACGATTCGTAATGAAATGAATTTTCTAGAAAATTATGGTTATCTAGAAAAAACACATATTTCTTCTGGAAGAGTACCTTCTAAAGAAGGCTATCGTTTCTATGTTCATAATTTAGGAAAAGTTGATTTGGATGAAGGAACAAAAAATCAAGTTGCTACAATTATTAATAAGCATCGTCGAAATTTAAATGAGATGGTGCATGAAAGTTGTAACATGTTGAGTGAATTAACTCATCTTACAAGTGTTGCATTAGGAAATGCTTCAGATGATATGCTGCAACGCATCTCTGTTGTTCCTTTGGATGATGGACGTGTAACAGCAATTATCATTACAAGTCAAGGTCATGTTGAAAATAAAATTTTCCAATTTTCAAGTGATGTAGAAATGGAAGATTTATTAAGTTGTGTTAATGTGATGAATGAATTATTGATAGGAACACCTATCAGTGAAGTAGCATTTCGTTTAGAACGAGATGTTCGACCAATTCTTACAACGCAAGTGAAGCAACATGAAGAATTATTTAATGCGTTTTTGGAAGCATTCGTTAAATTTGCTTCAAATAGTGTTTATTTTTCTGGAAAAGAAAATATTCTCTATCAACCAGAATTTAATGATGTGGATAAATTAAGAAGACTTGTAAGTGCTTTTGAAAATTCAAAAGTGTGGAAAACTCTACCATTATCGAGTGAGGATGGTATTCAAATCAATATTGGAAATGAAACACCTCTAGGAAAAATGAATGATGTTTCAGTAATCTCTGCTTCATTTAAAACAGGGGAAACATCAAAAGGTTCTATTTCGGTAATTGGTCCAACAAGAATGCCTTATGAAAAAGTAGTGGCATTAGTAGAGTATATATCTGAAAATATTGAAAAGGCTTGTTTAGAAGATAAACAAGATGAGAAATAGAGGTGAACAAATTGGCTGAGGAAACTAAAGTTGAAAAAGAAGTAACTGAAGAAGTTGAAGAAAACAAAGAAGCTGAGGCTGAAGTTGTTGAAGAGGAAAAAGTTGATCAAGAAGATCAAATTAAAATTCTTCAAGGTGAAGTTGATAAATGGAAAAATGATTATTATAAAGTGTTTGCGGATATGGAAAACATTAAAAGACGTATGCAAAATGAACATGCAAATAACTTAAAGTTCATGATGCAAGGTTTTATTGAACAAATGTTACCAATCGTTGATAACTTTGAAAGATCATTAGCAATTGAAAATCCAAGTGAAGAAGTGGCAAACTTCTTAAAAGGATATGAAATGATTTATAAACAAATCATGACATTATTAGAAAACCAAGGAGTTAAAGTGATTGAAGCTGAAGGTAAAGAATTTGATCCTAACTTCCATCAAGCAGTAATGACTGTAAGTGATGAAAACTTTAAACCTGGTATGGTTGTTGAAGAGTTACAAAAAGGTTATATGTTAAAAGATCGCGTTATTCGTGCATCTTTAGTAAAAGTAAGTGAATAAAATAGGAGGATTTATATTATGGCAAAAATTATTGGTATTGACTTAGGAACTACAAACTCATGTGTAAGTGTGTTAGAAAACAATGAAGTAAAAGTAATTGCAAACCCAGAAGGAAATCGTACAACTCCTTCAGTTGTATCTTTCAAAAATGGTGAAATTATTGTTGGGGAAGCTGCAAAAAGACAAGCAGTAACAAACCCTGATACAGTAATGTCGGTTAAACGTTATATGGGTACTGATCATAAAGAAAACGTAAATGGTAAATCTTATACACCACAAGAAATTTCAGCAATGATCTTACAAAACTTAAAAGCAACTGCTGAAGCTTATTTAGGTGAAACAGTAACAAAAGCAGTTATCACTGTACCTGCATATTTCAATGATGCTCAAAGACAAGCAACAAAAGATGCTGGTAAAATCGCTGGTTTAGATGTTGAACGTATCATCAACGAACCAACTGCTGCAGCATTAGCATTCGGTCTTGATAAATTAGATCAAGAACAAAAAGTATTAGTATATGACTTAGGTGGTGGTACTTTCGACGTATCTATCTTAGACTTAGCTGATGGTACATTTGAAGTATTAGCTACTGCTGGTAACAATAAATTAGGTGGGGATGATTTCGATAAGAAAATCATGGACTACATCGTAGATGAATTCAAAAAAGAAAACGGAATTGATTTATCTAACGATAAAATGGCAATGCAACGTATTAAAGAAGCTGCAGAAAAAGCTAAAAAAGACTTATCTGGTGTAATGCAAACTCAAATTTCATTACCATTCATTTCAGCTGGTGCTGCTGGACCATTACACTTAGAATTATCATTAACAAGAGCTAAATTTGATGAATTAACTAAAGATTTGGTTGTTCGTACTGAAGGACCAGTGAAACAAGCATTAAGTGAATAAAAGGGGTATGGTGAGTTTTTTACTACAAGAAAATATTGATGAACTGCAAAATCTGGCAGATCATTTACTTCACATCGGTGATAAAAATGGGTATGTATACGCCGATGACCTTTCAGCATTACAACAATCAATCCACGAAAAGATTAACGATTTATATTCTCAACGGGGGGAGACACCGGAGCAGGATGCTACCCTGTGTTTGGCCATCCTTCAGGGATATAATGTGTCGATGTACGCCAATCCGGAAGACGAGGACAGAAAACAGTCTGTTTTGCAGCGTTCTCTGACCCTTCTTGATGTTCTTCCCCCTTCTCTTCTTAAGCAACAGTTATCTGCCGTCTGTCATGGGATGCAGGAACTGTGTGAAATCAACTGAAACTTTTTTATTTGTCAATGAAAATACAAAGACTTTTTAGCATTCTACTTTTTTGTTTGATGCTGGGAAGTGGCTCGCTTATGGCTCAGTCCATGAGTGATTCACAAGTACTGGAATATGTAAAGGACGGCATCCGCCAAGGCAAGGAACAGAAGCAGCTTGCTTCCGAACTAGCCCGTAAGGGTGTAACCAAAGAACAGGCAATGCGTGTGAAGCAGCTATACGAGCAGCAGAACAATGTAAATACCTCGAAATCAACGGGCACGGACATCAACGAATCCCGCCTTCGTGAAGAGATGAAG
>ENA-OPSK01001758-OPSK01001758.1-human-gut-metagenome-genome-assembly--contig:-NODE-1758-length-14911-cov-2.618605_pt1 | contig 14911 bp, 10 predicted proteins | sample MGYA00241807_ERZ501905 | MGnify/ENA primary metagenome ERZ501905 (study PRJEB25962, sample SAMEA2042111) | human gut metagenome | biome: human gut; feature: human-associated habitat; material: faeces...
TGCAGGGGAAAGAGGCTATGAGGGGATAACACATTTCGCGCGTGTGTTCGTCGGTGAGGACGAAAAGTTTGTCGAACGAGTGGGAGGTGACAGCTTTCTCCAGATCCTGCCGCAGGTCCGTACAGATAATGACTTCTTGTTTGCTCATAAGATGAATGCATGTTTTATTGCGCAAAAATAGAAAAAAAGTCAGATGAGGATGTCAGAAAGATAACATTTAATTATTTTTGTGGACAAATTTTAATGAAATGTAATTATGAAAGGAATTTTACCTGTTCCGTGCAGAGTGGCAGGCTATGCACTTCTGCTGCTGGCTGTTTTTGTGCCGATGTTGATGTATATGTTTGGTATGGTGCACGATGGCAATCTGGTGCTTGTCAAACTGGGAATGAAACTGGTTATTTGGGTATCTTTATTCATGGTCTTTCTGGCAAAGACCAAGGATGAGAATGAAGTGACAGGAAGTTTGCGTCTGAAAGCGATGAAATATGCGCTTTATGTGTGGGGTATCTATTATGTGGTGGTTCTGGTGAAGGCTGCTATTGATAATGATATGCAGGAGGCCGACAATTCAATCGGTATCGTATATATGGTGATTAATGTCATCTGTTGGGAATTTCAGTTGCAGAAACAGCGGATGGAAAGAACATTCCGTCGTAAATAACTTTTTTTAAGATACGCCTGTTAAACCTTTTCGGCGGATAGGTGTCAAACGGACAACTGAAATAAAAAAATGAAGCAACGACGATGAAAAAGTGGGTAATGGGTATACTGCTGATGTCACTGATGGTGATGTCTGCTTTTGCACAAAGCGGTAGCAGGAGAGTGACGGTGTCGGGTACAGTACTTGATGGAGACGACAAATCGCCTGTCATGCAGGCGACGGTACAGCTCCTTGCACCGAAAGACAGTTCCATGGTGGTAGGAAATGTGACCAATCTGGACGGAAAGTTTTCTTTGTCTGCCAGGCCGGGAGACTATTTACTGAAAATTTCTTTTGTCGGGTATAAGCCGGTATTGAAATCGGTAAAACTGACAAGTGCCCGTCAGCGTTTGAATGTGGGTGAAATCGAGTTGAATTCGGATGCCATCATGCTGGAAGGAGCTGTGATTGTAGCGCAGGCTCCGGAGGTAACGGCTTCGGAAGATACCTTGGTGTACACCAGTTCGGCCTATCGTGTACCGGAAGGTTCGGCACTGGAAGAGCTGGTAAAGAAATTGCCGGGAGCCGAGGTGGATGAAAACGGTACCATTACCATCAACGGCAAGGAAATCAAGAAAATCATGATAGACGGCAAGGAATTCTTCGATAACGACACCAAGGTGGCGATGAAGAACTTGCCCACCAACATGGTAGAAAAAATCAAGGCATACGACCGCAAGAGCGACTACACGCGCATGACGGGTATCGACGACGGGGAAGAAGAAACGGTGATCGACCTTTCGGTGAAGCCGGACATGAAGAAAGGGTGGTTGGCGGATGTAGATCTCGGATACGGTACGGAAGACCGCTATACGGGTCGCTTCATGGTGAACCGCTTTACCGACAGGTTGCGGTTGACGTTGCTTGGAGGTGCCAACAATGTGAACGACCGTGGGTTCTCCGGCGGATTCCATGGTGGTTGGGGCGGCAACGGCGGTCTCGTGGCCAACAAGGATGCCGGTATGGACTTTGTCTGGGAGAACGATAAGAAGGAAGACGAGGCCGGACGGTTGAAAGTGGGCGGAAACGTGCGCTACCGCCATAGCAGTACCGACCAGTTGAGCACGACCAATTCGGAATCTTTCCTTACGTCGGGGGCGAACAGTTCGTTTTCCAACAGGATGAACCGTTCCAAGTCGGGCAATACGAACGTGAATTCAAATTTCAGGCTCGAATGGTCACCGGACACGATGACGCGCATCATGTTCCGTCCGAACTTTTCTTTCTCGCAGAATTACAGCGACGGGCAGAGCAGCAGTGTGACGTTTAACGACAACCCTTATACACGGGGCATGACCGACCCGCTTTCGCAATATCGCGATTATGTGTCGGACAGTATCGTGGTGAACGACAACCGGCGTTGGAGCCATAGCGACGGCCAAAGCTATTCCGTGGACGGGATGTTGATGGTGAACCGTCGGCTGAACAGCAAGGGGCGCAACCTTACCTTGCGGATGCGGGGCGGTTATTCCGATTCGGACAACAAGTCGTTCAACATCTCGGACGTGAACTACTTCCTTCAGCGCAAGCCGGACGGAGGGTACGAACGTTCCTATATGCACCAATATAACGTCAATCCCTCGAAGAGTTACAACGGAAGTGCGGATTTGAGCTACAGTGAGCCCTTGTTTGCCGGGGCGCATTTGCAGTTCAGCTACCGTTACCAGTACCGTTATTCCGATTCCGACCGCTCCATGTATTCTTTGGACAGTCTGGTATCCAAAGGCGTCATCACGCAGGAGGAGTTGGAGACGTATCCTTTGGAATATATCCCGGGCGTGGATTGGTTGGATTTGGCGCGGAACTACCAGAATAGCCAATATGCCACTTACAAGGAGCACAATCAAGATGCTACGGTGATGTTCCGTTACCGGAAGGAAAAGGTGCGTTTCAGCGCGGGTATTTCCGTGCAGCCGCAGAAGACCTACATGGATTATACCAAGGGAAGCCTCGACACTACCGTGGTGCGCAACGTGCTGAACTGGGCACCGCGCATAGACTTCCGCTACAAGTTTTCCGAGACGGGGCAGTTGCGCTTGCGTTATAACGGGCGTTCTTCACAACCCTCGATGACGAACTTGCTCGACGTGACAGACGACTCCGACCCGCTGAACATCTCGAAAGGTAACCCCGGTCTGAAGCCTTCGTGGACCAACCGCATGGAACTGTTCTACAACAATTACATACCCGACTTGCAGCGTGGATGGATGGTGCATGCGAACATGAGCATGACCAACAACAGCATCAGTACGGCTGTGCTTTATGATGAGGCTTCGGGACGGCGTACCACCATGCCGATGAATATCAACGGCAACTGGAATGCCTGGACGGGACTTATGTTCAACACCGCGATGGGGGAGAAGAAATACTTCAACTTTTTCACATTTACAACTTTCCGTTATGCCAATGATGTAGGGTACATCAGTTCCGGTTCGCAAATCAACGACAACGTGACTTCCGACCAAATCGTGAACCTTAGCCAAAAGAGCACGACGAAGAGTTCCAATGTTGGCGAACGGGTGAATTTCAATTTCCGTAATGATTTGTTTGAAGTGGGCGTGAACGGTAACATCAATTACCAACATGCACGTAATGATTTGCAGGAGAATGCCAATCTTGACACTTACAGCTTTTCGTACGGGGGCAATGTGCAAGTCAACATGCCGTGGAACATGAGTTTGGCCACGAATATCGGGCAAAGCAGCCGCCGTGGTTACGACGACGCGTCCATGAATACCGATGAGTTGATTTGGAACGCGCAGCTTTCGCAAAGCTTCCTGAAAGGGAATGCCGCCACGGTGTCGCTGCAATGGTACGACATCTTGCGTGAGCGCAGCAATATCAGTCGCTCGCTTTCTGCCACACAGCGTACGGACACATGGATCAATGCCATCAACAGTTATGTGTTGGTGCATTTCATCTACAAGCTCAATCTGATGGGCGGGCGCAACGCCATGGGCGGCGGACAGGACAGGCACGGCGGACCGGGCGGACCGAGAAGGGGGCCCGGCGGCTTCGGTGGCCCGCGTTTCTGAGTCGGGAACGGAGTGCTTATGAACAAGGCTAAGGTCTCATTTCGATGGGGCTTTAGCTTTTCTTTTTGTGATGAGATTTCAGGCCAAGTCACTTTTTCTTCGTATGTTTAACCGAATTTCAATACTTTTTTGTATGTTTGTTATAAAGAAACCGGATTGAGACGTGTTCGATGTGGTAATTTATAGTGTACTTGGTGCTTTTTACTTGTTTATAGTTTTGAGCCAGATGCTGGTGGTGATTTTGGAAAATCGTCAGCCGGTAAAGACTGTGGCATGGCTGATGGTGTTGTTTTCCTTACCCGTCGTGGGGCTGGTCATTTATTTCTTTTTCGGCAGAAACCGTAAACGGGAACATTTTGTAAGCCGGGCGTGTGCCAGTCAGCTTGCACGTCGTTCGGCCGTGCGTTTCTATCAGGGAGGTTTTCCGGAACTTCCGGCAGAGCATAAGCCTTTGATTAAGCTGTTTCGTCGGCAAAGCGGCTCATTTCCTTATCCCGACAATAAAATACGTTTCTTCATTTCCGGAGAGGAGATGCTCGATAACCTCCTGCGCGACATTGCTTCGGCGCGGCATCATATCCATGTGGAGTTTTATATCATAGAAGACGACAAGGTGGGACGACTGGTGCGCGAGGCTCTAGCAACCAAAGCCCGTGAGGGGGTGAGCGTCCGGTTGGTGTACGACGACGTGGGATGTTGGAACGTGAAGAATCGCTTTTTCAAGCAGATGGAAGCGGAGGGTATACAGGTGGCGGCTTTCCTTCCGGTACGTTTTCCGAAGTTTACCAGTAAGGTGGATTTCCGGAATCATCGGAAGATTGTGGTCATCGACGGTATTATAGGCTATGTGGGAGGCATGAATCTGGCAGAGCGTTATTTTTATCAGGTGGATAAAAACCAGCCTGTATGGCGCGATACGCATGTGCGCATCATGGGGAATGCCGTAGGCGGTTTGCAGCGCGCTTTCCTTTCGGATTGGTATGTGGCGGCCGGGCAGACGATTACAGACCAAGTCTATTATCCTCGGGAAGAGGAGTGCCGTAAGATCATGGCCTGCGACCGCGAACCCTACGTGAGCCGGAATGCCTTGATACAGATTGTGACCTCCATACCTACGGCACCGTGGCCGGATATCATGCAGGGAATGATTCTGGCGCTCCTGCGTGCACGTCAGTATTGTTACTTGCAAAGCCCTTATTTCATGCCTACGGAGCGTATGTTGTTTGCATTGCAAACGGCTGCCCTGGCGGGAGTGGACGTGCGTTTGATGATACCGGAGCGCACGGATAAGCGATTTCTGACGTGGGCTTCACGTTCGTTCCTTCACGACGTGATTCGCGCTGGAGTAAGGGTGTACCTTTATCAGAAGGGTTTCCTGCACTCCAAGACGTTGGTGTGCGACGATACGTTGATGTCCTGTGGGTCGACCAACATAGATTTCAGAAGTTTTGAGCGCAATTTCGAAGTAAATGCCTTTGTGTACGACAAAGAGGCGGCATTGCACATGAAAAAAGTGTTTCAGGAAGACCAGAGCCATTGTCGGATGTTGAATCTGGAGACGTGGGAGACGCGCTCCATTTGGTGCCGTGTGGCCGAATCCTCTATTCGTTTGCTGTCTCCTTTGCTTTGAAGAAAGAAAAGTTCACGCTTCCGTATGTGCGATGTTCTTTGAAAGAAGGATGTGCGCTGAAGTCATTGGTTTTGCCATGCTCCAGCACGAACAGGCCGTCGGGTTTCAGCAGGTTGTGCCGGAACACGAGGTCGGGAAGGTCTTCCAGATTCTTCAAGGCATACGGAGGATCTGCAAAGATAAAGTCGAACTGTTCGTTGCACCGGTCCAAATAACGGAACACGTCGGCACGCAGCAGGTAGCAGTTGGGGGCTTTCAGCGTGTCGACAATCTGGCTGATGAAGCGGAAATGCTGGGCATCACGCTCCACGGAGACCACCTTTCCGCACCCTCTTGAAAGCAGTTCTATCATGACCTTGCAGATGAAGGCATAGTGTTGCGGGTCTTTTTCTACTGATATGACCCGGTCGCATCCACGTGAAACCAGTTCGATGCTGATGCTGCCTGTGCCGGCAAACAAGTCGAGGGCCGTTACATGATCTTCAAAATCCAGGTAATTGTTCAGTACATTGAACAGGTTTTCTTTGGCAAAATCCGTTGTGGGACGTGCCTTGAAACTGCGGGGGACATCGAAATGCCTGCCCTTGTATATACCGGTGATGACTCTCATAACGATGATTTATATTATATCACATGGACCCATAAAGCCAGCAGGTCGAACGGGAGCTGCTGATTCCGTGCCAGTGTGGAACGGCGGTAAATATCGGCCGCGTTCGTGTTTCTGACGTTCTGCAAGTATCGGGCAAGGAGTTGGGCTGTGTCATCCTTTATATTGCCGTTACCCAATAGTATGCATTCCTCCTGACGTACATCCATTTTCAGGTCTTTCCATACGGAAAGGATGAAGTATACCGCATTGTCCGCCACGTCGGCCGGAAAGGTATTGGCATAACATAATTGTTGTGCCCGATAGCCGAATACGAAAACTTCTTTTTCGTCGAAATAAGCGTATAATTGCCGTTTGTCCTGTTGGGCCAAAAGCCACAGCTTTTCCAATATCATGGTATGGCTGTGGTAAAACCGTATACCGGGAAAGTGTTGGTTGAGTATACGCTCCACTTCATGGTCTACTGTAAATATCTGGGCGATTTCCAGATGAGGCAGGATATTATAATAGGTTTTGCCTGTTTTTTCCTGAGCGTACGTCAGGCGATAGAGCGCATGGGCTTCCTCTTTCCGGAAACACTCTAAAGGCACTTGCATGGAAAGTCCTGTCACCAAGCCATAAACTACGGGGTTATTCCTTTTTCGGACTATGGCGGATTGCGTAATGGCCTTCTTCAAGGTTTCCGCGACGCTCTCTTCTTCATGATAAATATAGTCTTCTATAGCTACCGGTTCCGTTCTTGTCGGGTTGTAGCTATAAAAAGAAAATCCATCCGCGTGCAGGCGGATGGACAGATTATAAGTTTGACTTTGATTATTCCCAGTTTCCTGCATTGTTGTTCGGGGTCATGAGGTCACCAATTTTCAGTCCGGCATAACGGCCTTGTTTCTCAGCCGCGTCTGTCAGGTTGTAAATCTCGCGTTCGCTCAGGCCTTTCAGGTAAGCAGAATAAGGAGCACGGCATTCCATCACATTTTGAGTCACACCGGAGCGGCCTACGTGGATGGTTTTCTCCAATTCAAAAGTCTGCCCGTCACTATACGGGATGAATTTGAGTGAATCTGCGTTACCGTCTGTACCCACAATGGCTTCGGCCATGGGAGTCCATGTCGTGTCGCGACGGAAATTCTGCAAACCGTTGGCTGCGATGGCAGCGGCGTCTCCGCTGTTCACAATGGCGGCAGCCTTGGATTCGGTCAGTCCGCTTTCCATTTGTTTATCACTCAGTTCTCCTACCTTGGTCACGTGAGGAATTCGTGCCGTTTTAATGAAGTTGATCAGCACGTCGAGCGTGTCGCAGAACTCGCCTTGATGTTGCTGGCGGTACTGTTCTTCCGCATCTTTGATTTGAATCAAACGTGCCTTAACTGCTGCTTCCCGTATGTCCTTCTCCTTGTTGAACTGGATGGGTTGCATGATGCTCTCGTAGCAGAGATAAAGCAAAACCACTGCGCATAAGCCCAGGATGACATTAATTGCTTTTTTCATGATACATTTATAATTTTATTTGTTACATTCGCATCGCAAAAGTAAGATAAATAAATTTAATATTCGACTTTTCGACGAACTTTTTATCTCGGTTTTATGATAAATAAGGATTTAGAGCGGTTTATAGAGGGAAAATGCCCTTTTGAAGTTACAAACGGGCAACGGGAGATGATAGCCATGACGGCAGATTTCCTTTTGTCGGGGGACAAAGACGGGCTTTGTTTGTGGCGCGGGTATGCCGGTACGGGCAAGACTTCCATCCTGAGTGCATTGGTCAGGGCTTTGGACGATTTGAAGCAGAAAACCGTCCTGATGGCGCCTACGGGTCGGGCGGCCAAAGTCTTTGCCCTGCATGCGGGGCATCCGGCTTTTACCATTCATAAGCGCATATATCGTCAGAAGACTTTTTCCAATGAGACGGACAATTTCTTACAGAATGTCAACCTGCAAAAACATACCTTATTTATTGTGGACGAGGCTTCCATGATTTCGGGGAGTACCGGCGGAGTGGGGCATTTCGGTTCCGGTTGCTTGTTGGACGACTTGATACAGTTCGTGTATTCGGGCGAGGGATGCCGTTTGATGTTGGTGGGCGACACGGCACAGTTGCCTCCCGTGGGGGAAGAACTCAGTCCGGCCCTCTCGCGACGCGCATTGGAAGGATATGGCTTGCATGTATGGGAAGGCGAACTGACGCAAGTGGTCCGGCAGCATGATGAGAGCGGCATATTGTGGAATGCCACACGCCTGAGACATTGGATTACAGCGGATGAGTACACCGGCCTGCCCCAAGTGCGTATCCAGGGTTTTCCCGACATCCGTCGTGTACCCGGAGATGAATTGATAGAAGCTTTGGAAGAAGCCTACAGCCGGTGCGGACTGGACCAGACCATCGTGGTGACCCGGTCGAACAAACGGGCCAACATTTATAATAACGGCATAAGGGGGCGTATCCTAGGGCGGGAAGAAGAGCTTACGGGAGGCGACCAATTATTAGTGGCCAAGAACAATTATTTCTGGACTGCGGGACAGAAGGACTGTTCCTTTGATTTTTTGGCCAACGGTGACGTGGCGGTCGTGCGGAAAGTGCGGCGTACGCGTGACATGTACGGGTTTCGCTTTGCCGATGTGTGGCTGCGTTTTCCCGATTATGACGATGTGGAGCTGGAGGCGACGGTATTGCTGGATACGTTACAGAGCGAAGCACCGGCCTTGACGAAAACCCAATCCGATGCCTTGTTCTTTGCCGTAGAAGCGGATTATATGGACATTACGGTGAGGCGTGAACGGTTGAAGAAGTTGAAAACCGACCCGTATTTCAATGCCTTGCAAGTGAAATATGCCTATGCCGTGACTTGCCACAAGGCGCAGGGCGGACAGTGGCAACGGGTCTTCGTAGATCAGGGTTACGTGACGGAAGACATGCTTACGCCCGATTATGTCCGTTGGCTGTACACAGCCTTTACCCGGGCCACGGAAACTTTGTATCTGGTGAACTGGCCGCCGAATCAAATGGAAAGCGAGATGGGATAAAACGCTTCTGTCCGTATTTCTGATGGACTCCTCCGACGGATTTTCCATCATGAGGCAAATGAAAAATCAATCGGCTGAGAACGAAAAATCAATCGACTGAGATTTGTTTTTCGTTCTCAGCCAATTGATTTGGGAATGTAAGGAGAATGGTATGTTGTTGTATGACAGCTTTTTATAAAAACTCTCGTGGGTAAGGGGAGAAAGACTGGACTGTCTTGGATATTCAACATCCTCCCGTAAGCCGGAGCGAGGGGACGAAAAAGTGGGGAAGAGCCATGCTCCTCCCCACTTGCTATTCGATGCCGGACAGTAGCGCGGTTTACAATGCCGCCAGTTCGACGAATTTGTCTACGGCTGCACTCAGTCCGTCGGCATTCTTGCCGCCGGCTGTGGCAAAGTGGGGTTGTCCGCCGCCGCCGCCCTGAATCAACTTGGCTGCTTCGCGGATGATTTTGCCTACGTTCATGCCGTGTGCCTTCACCATATTGCCCGAAGCCGCAGCCGTCAGCATGGGCTTGCCTTCGTGCAGGCTACCGATGATGACCAATGCGTCTTCCGCACCGTTCCGGAGTTGGAAGGCCATGTCTTTCACGAGGTCGGCAGGCATGGGGAGAACGCCACGGTACAGCGTTACGCCGTTTACGATGGCGGCCTGCGAGACAATACGTGCCTTGGCTTGTGCGGCTTTTTCTTTCATGCTTTCTTCAATCTGCTTCTTCAGGGTTGCGTTTTCCTCAATGGATTTGAGGATGGCAGCTTTCACGTCCGGGGCATTGTTGAACATGGTCCTCAGTTCGTTTGTCAGGTCTTGCAGGGTATAAAGCATGTTTTCTACTTTTTCTCCCGTGATGGCTTCTATACGACGGATACCGGCAGCTACCGAACTCTCGCTCAGGATTTTCATCATACCGATACGGCCGGTGGATTTGGCATGGCAACCGCCACAGAATTCCACGCTGTCGCCGAATTGCACGACGCGTACCCGATCGCCGTATTTCTCTCCGAAGAGCGCGATGGCCCCCAGTTCCTTGGCCTTTTCTATCGGCATGTCACGATGGTCTTGCAGGGGCAGGTCTTCGCGGATTTTGGCATTGACGATACGTTCCACTTCGCGCAGTTGCTCGTCGGTCACTTTCTGGAAGTGGGAGAAGTCGAAGCGCAGGTATTCCGGAGTGACCAATGAACCTTTCTGTTCCACGTGTTCGCCCAACACCGTGCGCAGGGCCTGGTCGAGCAGGTGCGTACAAGTGTGGTTGGCTTCGCTGGCAGCGCGCAAATCGGTGTCTACGCAGGCCATGAAGTCGGCTTCGGGGTGCTCGGGTAAAGTCTTGGCGATATGTACCGGAAGGTTGTTTTCCCGTTTAGTGTCTACGATTTCTATGGTCTCGTGTTCCGAACAAAGCACACCGCGGTCGCCCACTTGTCCGCCCATTTCGGCATAGAACGGCGTGTAGTCGAGTACGATTTGATAGAACGTCTGTTTCTTTTGCGTTACTTTGCGGTAGCGGAGGATGTGGCATTCGTGCTCAGTATAGTCCCAGCCTTTGAACTCGGTTTCTCCTTCCTTTACTACCACCCAGTCGCCCGTTTCCACGGCTGCGGCGTTGCGTGCGCGTTCTTTCTGCTTCTGCATCTCCGCATGGAACGTTTCTTCGTCCACGGTCATGCCGTTTTCACGACAGATGAGTTCCGTCAGGTCGAGCGGGAAACCATAGGTGTCGAACAGCGTGAAGGCTTCCACGCCGTCTATGACGGTCTTCCCGGAGGCACGTGTCTCGGCCATCACGCGGTCGAGCAGGCGGATACCGGTTTCCAAGGTGCGCAGGAAGGAGTCTTCTTCCTCTTTCATCACTTTGGAGATGAGCACCTTTTGGGCTTCCAACTCCGGGTAGGATTTTCCCATTTCCTGTACGAGCACGGGCAGGAGCTTGTACATGAAAGCTTCTTTCTGGCCTAAGAACGTGTAGGCATAGCGTACGGCGCGGCGCAGGATACGGCGGATGACGTAACCGGCTTTGGCATTGCCCGGCAACTGGCCGTCGGCGATGGAGAAAGCTATGGTACGCAAGTGGTCGGCCACTACGCGCATGGCTACATCCTTCTTCGCGTCTTCACCGTATCGGCAATCCGACAAGTCGCCGATTACCTTGATGATAGGCTGGAACACGTCGGTGTCGTAATTGGAACGTTTGCCTTGCATCACAGCGCACAGACGTTCGAATCCCATACCCGTGTCGATGACTTTGGCCGGAAGGGGTTCCAAGGTCTGGTCGGCCTTACGGTTGTATTGCATGAACACGAGGTTCCATATTTCGATGACCAACGGGTTGTCCTTGTTCACCAGTTCGCGGCCGGGCACTTTCGCTTTTTCTTCTTCCGGACGCAGGTCGATATGGATTTCGGAGCACGGACCGCAGGGACCCGTGGCACCCATTTCCCAAAAGTTGTCGTGCTTGTTGCCGTTGATGATGTGGTCGGCCGGGAGGAACTTCTCCCAATAAGAGGCCGCTTCGTTGTCGCGTTCAAGTCCTTCTTCGGGTGAACCTTCGAAGACGGTGGCATATAGGTTGGACTTGTCGATCTTCAACACGTCTACCAGATATTCCCAAGCCCATTCGATGGCTTCTTTCTTGAAGTAATCGCCGAAGCTCCAGTTGCCGAGCATTTCGAACATGGTATGGTGGTAAGTGTCATGGCCTACTTCTTCCAAATCGTTGTGCTTGCCGCTGACACGGAGGCATTTCTGCGAATCGGTGCAACGTTTGCTCGTGGCGGGACGGTTGCCCAGGATGATGTCTTTGAACTGGTTCATGCCCGCATTGGTAAACATCAGCGTCGGGTCGTCTTTGATGACCATCGGCGCAGACGGGACAATGAGGTGCCCCTTGGACTCGAAGAACTTGACGAACGAGTCGCGGATTTCGTTTGCAGTCATTTGATTTTTATTTTATGCGTTACTATTTTCCAAAAAGTTTTGCAAAGATAGGCCGTTTTGCCTACTTTTGCAAGGAAATGACTGGAAACGAACGGAAAAAGAGTTGAATTATGGCACTGAATCCGAATAAGGAGTTGAAACTTTATTATTCCATTGGAGAAGTGGCGGAAATGCTGGGGGTGTCCGAGACTTTGCTGCGTTACTGGGAGAAAGAATTCCCCACGATAACCCCTAAAAAATCGGGACGGAACATTCGGCAGTACTCGCAGGAGGACATCGAACAAGTACGCCTGATTCACCATTTGGTCAAGGTGAAAGGCATGAAGCTGGCGGCCGCCCGCAAGGCTTTGCGGAACAGCAAGGGAGAAGTGGAGCGGAATATGGAGATTGTCAGCCGCCTGCAAGCCGTCCGCGAGGAGTTGATGCAAATAAAAAAGGAATTAGACAGTTTGGTCTGATTCCTTACTATGGTGTGCGGCCGGGAATGTCTCAGTCTATTCGGGTCACTTCTTCTATACCGGTCATGTTCTTCAGTTTGTTGCAGATGGTTTTGACATCCTCCACATCGTGTACTCCCAATTGTATTTCGCAATCGAATATGCCGTCTTTCGTCGAGACGGTCAATTTGTAGATATTGATGTTAAGCTGGTTGGACAGTACACCGGTCATTTCATGCAGGATACCGATATTGTCGATGCCGCTGACTTTGATGGTGGCGGGGAAGAACAGCGTTTTATGTACGTCCCACGTAGCCGCGAGAATATGATTGCCGTCGCTGGTCTTGAGTTTGGCGGCCACTGGGCATTGGCGTTTGTGAATGTAAATGTGCTTGTCGCTGTCGATATATCCCAGCACATCGTCGCCCGGGATGGGGTGGCAACATTCCGCAATGATGAAATTCTGAATGTTTTCTTCGTTCAGAACCACTGTTTTTTTCCGATCTATGGAGATGGGGTGTTCCGGGGTCGGTTTCTCTTTTGTTTTTGAAGAAGGAGACTTCTTCTTCAGGAAGGGGATGAAATGTGTCCAACTGTTGCCCTTGTTCCCTTGTTTCTCGTGAAGCACATTCAAGTCGGCCGTGCCCAACACGACGTTTTTGCTGCCTATGGCTTGGAAGAGTTCTTCGCGGAACTTGATGCGGTGCAAGTCGCATAGTTTGTCGATGTTCATGCTGTTGGGTTCAACCTCTGCTTTTTCGAAGAATTCGTTAAGCATCTCTTCTCCTTGCTTTTGCAGCTCGCGTTCTTCGCGGCGCAGGATGGCTTGTATCTTGTTTTTAGCCTTGGCTGTGGTGGCGAAGTTGATCCACTCTTTCTGTACCCGTTGGGTTTTCGAGGTCAGGATTTCCACTTGGTCGCCGCTTTGTAATTTGTGGCTGAGCGGTACCAATTTATGATTCACCTTCGCACCGATGCAATGGCTGCCGAGAAACGTATGGATACTGAATGCAAAATCGAGTGCCGTGCAGTCGGCCGGCATCGTCTTGAACTCCCCTTTGGGTGTAACTACGAAGATTTCCGAGGCGTAGAGGTTCAATTTGATGGCATCGAGGAAGTCCAAGGCGTTCGGCTGTGGGTCGTCCAGGATTTCTTTGATGGTGTGGAGCCATTTTTCCAGTTCGTCTTCGCTGTCTGCTGTCGTTTTGCTACCTTCTTTATATTTCCAATGGGCGGCAAATCCTTGCTCTGCCATCTCGTCCATTCTTGTGGAGCGAATTTGCACTTCTATCCATTGGCCCGTCTTACTCATGAGCGTGACATGCAGAGCTTGGTAGCCATTGGCTTTCGGGTGAGTCAACCAATCGCGCAACCGTTCGGGATGCGGCTTGTATATACGGCTGGCACACACGTAGATGCGGAAGCATTCGCTGATTTCGTCTTCTGCCCTTTGCGGTTCGAAGATGATTCTTACGGCCAGAATGTCGTAGACTTCTTCGAACTCGATATGCTTGTTTTGCATCTTGCACCAAATGGAATAAGGTGTTTTGATGCGTGCTTTGATGGTATAGGTAAGCCCCATCTTATCCAATGCCTCGCGGATGGGGCGCGTGAAATCTTCAAAGAGGGTTTCACGATGGGCGCGGGTTTGTGCCAGTTTGTCGATAATTTGCTGGTATTCCTCAGGATGCTCGTACCGGAAGCTCAGGTCTTCCAGTTCTTCTTTGATTTTGTTCAGTCCGAGACGGTTGGCCAGCGGCGCATAGATATAAAGAGTTTCCCCTGCTATCTTATATTGTTTGTTGGGGGGCTGCGAGCCTAACGTACGCATATTATGCAACCGGTCGGAAATCTTGATGAGAATCACCCGGATGTCGTCGCTCATGGTCAGCAACAGTTTCTTGAAAGACTCGGCTTGGGCAGACGCCTTGTCGCCGAAGATGCCTCCCGATATTTTCGTAAGCCCGTCTACGATTTGAGCGATTTTAGGACCGAAAATGTTGGAGACGTCTTCCACGGTGTAGTCGGTGTCTTCTACCACGTCGTGGAGCAAGGCGGCACAGATGGAGGTGGAACCCAAGCCGATTTCGCTGCATACGATTTGGGCTACGGCCAGCGGATGCATGATGTAAGGTTCGCCGGAAAGGCGGCGCACTCCTTTGTGGGCTTGTTTGGCAAAATTAAAAGCCTTGGTAATGATTTCCACCTTTTTGCGGTGGCGTGATGCCAAATAAGTATTTATCAGATGCTGAAAAGCATCATTTACCATTTTCTCTTCGTCAAGTTGTTTTTTGGCAGAATCTTCCATGGTCACCTCCTTTTATCTTTTGCGGCTGTTTTATCTGACTTTCAGTTTTTTCCCGGCTCGTATGCTTGTACCTTTTATACCGTTGAGGCGTTTGAGTTTGGATACGGTCGTTCCGTAACGTTTCGCAATCGTCGAGAGAGTCTCTCCCGAACGTATGGTGTGGGTCCTCGATTTGCTGCGGCTGCTCTTGCTGCTGCGTGAACGTGTAGCAGATGATTTTTTTGCAGATTGGCTT
>ENA-OPSK01001795-OPSK01001795.1-human-gut-metagenome-genome-assembly--contig:-NODE-1795-length-14597-cov-5.106657_pt1 | contig 14597 bp, 7 predicted proteins | sample MGYA00241807_ERZ501905 | MGnify/ENA primary metagenome ERZ501905 (study PRJEB25962, sample SAMEA2042111) | human gut metagenome | biome: human gut; feature: human-associated habitat; material: faeces...
CGGAGTAAAGCCGAAAGAACCGGCAGAATATTCTGCTTCCTGTCCGCTCGTCATCACATTATTGATGCGCATCCGCTCAAAGTACATCTTGGATTGTGCCACTGTATTGTCAATGCCACGGTAGCAGATAGCGATTGCAATCCGTTTGCCCATGTATTCTTTCATATCAAAACTGTATGGAGTGGCAAGATCGGCATTGCCTACCGCCGCTGTCGGGAATGCGGACTGCGGAACCAGTTCTTTCCATTTACCGTCTTTCTCAAATTGCTCTACAAGCAAAGAGTCAGCTTCGAAATTATCCTTGTATAATCCGGTGAATTCATCGGAGATATATACGTGTTTCTCCAATGTCGTGCTCGGGTTACCGTACTGGAACCAGATAGAGAAGTTCAGCATAGACGACTTGATCTGTGAAGGATCAATTGTTTCGCGTTCGCGATATTCGTATTTGCTGCCCGCTTCTCCACTGAAGAATGTCAGGAAGTCCGGATCGCCCGAAAGGATGAACTCTATCGGAGTACCTTTTTTGGCAGTAATGATCTGTCCGTCGAAGCTTACATTCTCGTTGGTCGCTACTTTTACGTGCAGACCTACCGCTTCGTCCAGCCCGTCGCTGCAAGCCCCGAAGAAGAGACTTGCTACACAGATGGCTATGAGTTTATATGTTTTCATAATCTATGATACTTTTATCGATGAATACTGTGATTACCAACCCGGATTGTTCTGTGTGATATCTTTGTTCACACTCATTTCCGCATCCGGAATCGGGAAGTAGTTGTAGGTGCTGGAGATGTTGAAGTAGGTATATACGTTGGTAGGTCCCTGCGTCCAGTTGTTGCCGGATTGTGCTTCGGTTACCAATGCTCTCATATTTTTCACATACTCACCCCAGCGGATCAGGTCGAAACGGCGTGTATATTCGAAGCAGAGTTCCATTGCACGTTCGTCTTTGATAGCTTTGCGGAAGCTCTCTTCATCCAGATTTGCTGCAAGTTTTTTGATTCCTGCACGTTCTCTTACTGCATTGATACATTCATACGCCAAATCATTAGGGCCATGGTTGACTTCATTTTCTGCCTCTGCAATCATTAGCAGAATGTCAGAGTAACGGAGAAGAGGGAAGTTGATGGAAGTATCGTTTTTACTCTTCTTGTCTGCTTCATATTCTCTACGATATTTGGCGGCAGCCCTGTTGCGGTTCTTATTGGCATCGTTCTTCGATTCACGATCACCGTAAGTAGACCCCGGCTCTGTTTTACCATAGCTGAAGGATTTATCCCAGTATTGTTGTTCCACTTCATCTCTTTTTCCCTTTACAAATTCACGACCGTCCACCGGAGTACCTTCTCCTGCTGACTGGGTGTAAGTGAATGGAGCGATGTTCCAGTTGCAACGGTCAATGTCACCGTTTGCTTCATACAATTCGAGCAGTTTAGGAGTATTCCAGATAAAAGCGTATGCATAACCCGGGTCACCTTTACCGGTGATGGATGCTTTGGAAGAAAGATCTTTACCCTGAATACCAATGATATTACCGATTCTACCTTCTGCACGTACATCCGTTGAACGGTTACCTGCAAATTCTACTTCCCAAATACTTTCATTAGCCTTGGCACCATCCTTATTGAGAGCAGTGTTATACTTATCAGAACAAATGTCGATAAAGAAGTCCCAATATTTGGCAGTTAGTGAATGACCCTCATTCTTGACTAACTGTGCATAGTAACTTGCTTTTTTGAAATATTCTGTAATCTCGGCACTAGTCGTGTTGTTAGCCAAACCCACTTCCTTGTCACGTTTAGGTTCACCGGCCCGGAACATATATACACGCGCCAATATTCCCCAAGCAGCCGATTTGGAAACACGTCCCGGTAAATAGTTCAAATCTTGAGCAGATTTGAGATCCTCGGCAGAACCATACATCTCTTTGATGATAAAATCATAAATCGTCTGTTTGTCCGTACGTGGAATGGAGAGGTTATAGGCATCTTCTGTAGAAGTAGTCTTGAAAGGTACATCTCCCCAACATTCTACCAAAGTAAAATAATAGAATGCGCGTAAGAAACGGGCTTCGGCTTTGTACTGCTTGCGGGTATCGTCGTTCATATCGGGCACTGCATCAATATTTTCCAGGAAAATATTGGCTCTGTTGATGCCGGAGTATAATGTGTACCACAATGCTGCAACGGCCGGATCACTTGTGTTGGCATTGTTACAGATCAACCCACTTTTGTTAGGTCCGCGGTTGGCACCACCATAGTGTCCCAGATCGTCACCTCCTACAAGGTATAAGAACTCATTTCCGTAGAAGGAACTTTGTCCCAGAATGGCATAGGTTCCTGTCAGCCAAGAGGTAGCGTCCGCTTCATTTTTGAAGAAGTTTTCAGGAGTGGTGTATGTCGGGTCTTTTTCCAAGAAATCGCAGGAAGTCAGGTTAAGTCCGACAAGAAGTGATATGATGATTATTTTTATTGTTTTCATATACGTAATTGTTTGAAGGATGATTGATTAGAAACCTAAGTTTATACCAAAACTGATAGAGTAGGCTCTCGGATAAGCGGAGAAGTCCAGTCCCGGAGTCAGTGCGCCTTCACGGATAGATACTTCCGGGTCGTAACCGGAATACCCTGTACATGTCCATAGATTCTGACCGGCAACGAATACGCGTGCATTGTCTATCTTCCATTTCTTGGTCAGTTGTTTCGGCAGTGTATATCCTAAAGACACGGTCTTCAGACGAAGGAACGAACCATCTTCGATAATACGTGTAGAGAACACTTTGTTAGAACCGGAGTCGGTAGCTCTCGGAATATTACTTTCCGGATTTTCCGGTGTCCAGCGGTCTGCGTAACTTGCGTATTGGTTCAAGTCACGTGTTTTATTGCTGTTCTCGAAGAACAGGCGGTTGGCATTCAATACATCGTTTCCATACGACCATTGGAAGAAGATGCTCAAGTCAAATCCTTTGTATTCGAAATTGTTGGTAAATCCGCCTGTATGTTTCGGCATACCGTTACCGATCATAGTACGGTCGTTATCGTCAATGATACCGTCACCATTCAGGTCTGCGTATTTCGGCATACCCGGTTGTGTGTTACTTTCGGAAGAGAAATACGGAACATTGCGTTTCAGTGTATATGTATCACCCACTTTGTCGAAATCTTCGTATTTGTATGTATCTTCATAGATGAATCCGTACATCATTCCCATCGGATAACCCACTTTGGCAATGTAGCTGTATTGGGAGTTATAGTTTTGGTCAAATTTGGCTGCACTCAACAGAGAAGATTGGTTTTCGGCCAATTCTAAAACTTTGTTCTTGTTGAATGCAATATTAAAGTTAGTAGTCCATGAGAAATGACGGTTCTTGATATTGGTCGTGTTCAATGTGAACTCGATACCTTGGTTGCGTACCTTTCCTACATTCTTCATGGCACTGAAATAACCGGAAGAGGTGGGAAGCGCAGTATTCAGCAACAGGTCACGAGTTGTTTTACGATACCAGTCTACGGTTAATCCGATACGTTCGTCCAGGAAGCCCAAGTCCAGACCCAGGTTCCACTGTTCAGTAGTCTCCCATTTCAGTTTTCTGTTTCTTAAGGAAGTAGGCACTGTACCTACACTTGTCAGACTGTTCTCGAACGGATATACACCACTCGGTAGGCTACCAATCGAAATAAAATCCCCAACTTTATCTTTTAATATCTGATATAAAGCGTACGTATCATACTCGCCTACGCGATTGTTACCGGTCAATCCCCAGCTTGCTCTTAATTTACCGGAAGAAACAACAGATTTCAATGGTTTCATGAAATCTTCTTCCATGAATCCCCAAGCCAATGAACCGGAAGGGAAATAGCCGAAACGGTTATCACCACGGAACTTGGAAGAACCGTCGGAACGGAAAGAAACCGTTGCATAATACAATGATTTATAGTTGTAGTTCAAACGTCCCAGGAAAGAAAGCATAGACCAGGAACTCTTTAATGATTTGGTCGTACTGGGAGTTCCTTCACTCATTCCTGCCATCCCGAGTGCTTCGTTTGGAATTTGCACTGTCTTGTATGAATAGTATTCATAGTCGGAATTTTGCAGAGTTACACCTACCATACTATTAAAGAAATGCTTCCGTTTGATATTGGTCTGATAGGTTAGAATATTTTCGTTCAACCACGTTGCACGTTGAGAATGGTAGATTTCTGCATTCACCTTATCGGATGATTTCGGATTACCATAACGAGTTTTCGAGTTGTTGAATGTTTCCCCTTTGCGGGTATCGAACGTGTAACCGCCGGAAACTTTCAACTTCAATCCTTTGATAAATTCATATTCTGCGAATCCGTTGAACTGGATATAGTTCGCATACGTCTTGCGATATTCGTTTTTCAAAGACATGATAGGGTTGAAACGATAGTCGTTGGTATTGTTTATCGCGTCGTCCATAATATTGTCCATCAACGAGTTTAATGGTCTGTCCGGTTCTGTCACAGGGCGATATCCCCATACACTATAGAACAGGTTATTCATACCACTGTATGAGTTCTGGGAAGGAGAACCACCGGTAGTTGTAGTACTGGAATAGTTGGTCGTCAGATAGATTTTCAGTTTTTTCTTTTGGATGGTAGTACCCATACGGCCTTGTACGCGCTTGTAGTTTGATTCCAACAAGATACCGTCTTGGTCATAATAAGATAAAGAAGCGTTGTAACGAACTCCTTCCGAACCACCGGTCAGGCTGACATTGTGGCTTTGCATCCATGCGCTGCGGAAGATTTCATCCTGCCAATTATATTGCGGAATATTCCTATAATCTTCCAGTCCCCATTTCTTGCCGTCATAATTCATGAAGTAGGTAGTTTCCATATCTTTGGGACTACGTTCTGCCTGTAGTTTGACGAATTCATAGGCATCCATCATCGGGATCGTTTTGGTGATATGCTGAATACCGAAACTTCCGTCGTATTTAATTTTAGGTTGGCCGATTGTTCCTTTCTTGGTTGTAATCATCACGACACCGTTGGCACCACGAGCACCGTAGATAGCGGTAGCAGAGGCATCCTTCAGGAAGTCGAGTGACTCGATATCGTTCTGATTAATGGCTGCGGCTATGGAGGGGTCTTCCACCGGGAAACCGTCAATGACATAAAGAGGAGAGTTGTCCTGTGTCAAAGAGTTGTTACCACGGATGACGATGTTCATCTGTCCGCCCGGCATACCTTCGCCCGAACTTACGTTGACACCGGCAATACGTCCGCCTAATGTCTCGCCGAAAGAAGCGGTCGGAGTGCTAAGCAGTTCTGCCATGCTGGCTTTGGCAACAGAACCCGTCAGGTCTCTCTTGCGTATTTCCTGATAGCCGACTACTACCACTTCGTCCAATGTCTTTGTGTCTTCCTTCAATGTGATAACCATTGGCTTTTGAGTATCCACCTTCATTTCTACTGTGACATAACCAATGAAAGAAATAACCAATATCGAATTTTTATTGGGCACGTTAAAAGCAAATTTACCGTCAAGGTCAGTGATTGTTCCTTGCGAAGTACCTTTTACCTGGACACTGGCTCCCGGCACTCCTTCTCCTAAGTTATCCTTCACTGTACCTTTAACAAGTACCTGTGCAAGTACAAAAGAAACAGAAAACAGGATCAGTCCGATGGAGGAGAGCATCCTTTTTCTAGTTTGAGTGGATAAATGTTTTTTCATATATTAAAAATTAAGTGATTTTATTGAATCTACGCTTGCAAAGATAGATGGATTGAATATTCTAATATGGATAGAATTATTCAAGATTGGTGCAAAATCATACAATTTTTCTGTTCTCATAAACTATTTTTCTTTTACGGATTCTAGTAATTCAGATAATTCTTTCACTATGTCGGGATATTGTTTTGATACATTCGTTTTCTCCGATGGATCGGAGGATAAATCGTAAAGTTGAGGCTGTTTGTCGTTGCCTAACTCCATTTTCGTCCAATACTCGATAGCGGGGCCGTCGCTCGGTTCGATGTATTTCCATTGACCTTTTATGATGGCAAGTGTGTTATTGAGATTCTGTTGAACGACATACTCACGGTTTGTATTATTTTTGCCGAGGAGTACGTTCAGATGTTCTTGACTATCGGGAGCAGCTCCTTTACGTAAAGGTTGGTCCAAAAGGGAGGCGAGCGATGCATACACATCTATTTGAGAGAAAAGAGCTTGTTGCTTGTTCGGCTTTACTCGGGCAGGCCAGCGGACGATAAATGGAACGCGTGTCCCCGCTTCGTAAGCACTGTATTTCCCACCACGGTAGATCCCCATCGGAGTATGCCCGTTGAGAAGTTCGTAAGCTTGGTCTTGATAGCCGTCGTCGATAACAGGACCGTTATCGCTGGTAAAGATCAGGATGGTGTTGTCTGCGATGTGGAGGCTGTCCAGTGTGTGCATGATTTCACCGATGGTCCAGTCCAGTTGCAGGATGACGTCGCCACGAGTGCCGAGCCCGCTTTTGCCTGCGAAACGTGGGTGGGGGATGCGTGGTACATGTACGTCTTGCGTACCCATATATAAGAAGAAAGGTTCTTCCTGATGGGATGCAATGAAATTCTTAGCCTTATGAGTGATGATATCGGCTATGTCTTCATCTTTCCAAAGGGCGGATTTTCCTCCGGTCATCCAACCGATGCGGGGAATGCCGTTGATAATTGTATTGTTGTGTCCCTGGCTGGGTTTTAAAGTGACGAGCTCTGGGTTCTCTTCTCCCGTAGGCCAGTCGCCGACTTTGTGGTCGTAACTTACGGTGATAGGATCATTGGGGTCAAGTCCTACGACATGTCCGTTTTCTACAAATACACAAGGTACACGGTCTACGGTAGCCGGAATAATAAATTCGTAGTCAAAACCAATGCTTTGTGCGTTAGGGGTAATCCGGTTGTTAAAGTCGGTTCCACCTTTCGGACCGAGTCCCAGATGCCATTTGCCTACTGCACCGGTTGCGTATCCTGCATCTTTCAGCATATCTGCCATGGTGATGCAGGTAGTGTCGATAATGAGTTCAGAGTTGCCGGGAGCGATTCCTGTGTTTTCCTGTCTCCAAGGATACATACCTGTCAGGAGTCCGAAACGGGAAGGGGTGCTGGTGGCAGAAGTTGCATAAGCATTGGTGAATTGTACTCCTTGTCCTGCCAACCGGTCGATGTTGGGAGTGCTCACTTTTGTTGCTCCATAACAACTTAAATCACCAATGCCGAGATCATCTGCAAATATATAAATAATGTTAGGCTTTTGGCTATTCTGCCCATTGTTCTTTTGGGGTGCATGATTGCATCCTGACAGCGTGACGATGCCGGACAATAGGGGAATTAGACGCGAAACGTTTTTCATAATGCTGAATGTTTTAGGAAATAATGTAATGAACACAAAGATAAGCGAATGGAACAAAAAGAATGAGTAGGAATGTACAAGTGAAGTACAAAATAGTACACTTAAGAAGTTACCTTCTTTATTCGGGCGAAGATGTCCGGACTAAAAAACCGTTTATATCATAAATTTAGGCACGGATTACACGGATTAACGCTGTTGTTTTCATACTCATCGTTTTTTAATCCGTGAAATCCGTGTGATCCGTGCCTAATAATATAAGATTATTTTGCAAGAGTGCTTGTATAGTTGCCTGCTAATCTGTTTCTTCTCCGTCCCCTTCTTCTTCGCTCTCTTCTCCTTTACGATAAGCCAGCGGACTGACGTGATAAATCTCCTTGAAACATTTACTGAAATAGCGGGAGGAGGAGAACCCAATCCGGTCAGAGATCTCCGTGATATTCAGCTCCGGGTTATTCCTTAACATGACAGCGCCTTTTTTGAGACGTATGCTTAGGATGAAATCATTCGGGGTCTGGCCTGTAACTGCTTTCAGTTTAGTGAATAGGTTCGTACGTGCCATACCCATTTCGCGGGCGAAGATATTAACGTTGAAATCCGTATTGTCCAGATGACGTTCGATAATGGCCATCGCGCGGTCGAGCATCTCCTTATCCATCGGGTTGGTAGCCAACATTTGGGCAAAAGCCTGTGGTTGTTTGCTGAACTTCTCTTGCAATAGCCGGCGGGAATTAACCAGGTTATTGCAGCGGGAAATCAGAAGATTGGTATTAAACGGTTTCGTGATATAATCATCCGCACCAATCTTCAAACCTTCGATATTGTGCTCTATAGCAGTACGTGCGGTTAATAATACCACCGGAATATGGCAAGTGTTAAAGTCCGTCTTGATCTGTTTGCAAAGTTCCGTACCCGACATGCGTGGCATTACGACATCACTTAAAATGATGCTCGGCATATCCTTCTGTATCATCTCTAATGCTTCTACTCCGTCGGAAGCCGTACTGACTTGATAGAATGTTTCGAAAATACCGACTAACATCTGTTTGATAGATTCATTGTCTTCCACTATCAGCATTTTGGCGTCTTCGATGCGCTTGTTATCTTCTTCTTTCCATTCCGAATCAGGGATTATTTCTACTGAAGGAACAATAGTCTCTGTTTGCTGGATGGTTTCCGTATCATCTTTCGCTATTTGCTCTTCTGTGAAGTGTTCCTTGCCTAGTTTGAGGGTGATAATGAAACTGCTTCCTTTGCCCGGTTCGCTTTCTACCCGGATTGTGCCGTGATGAAGTTCCACAATACCTTTTGTCAGTGCCAGTCCGATGCCTGTACCGGCTCCGGTATTCAGCGAGTTGAGATGTTCGGTCTGATAGAAACGGTCGAATATCTTATCAATTTCGGCAGCGGCGATACCTGTCCCGGTATCTTTTATTTCAATGATGACATGGTCTTTCTCCTGCGATACATTAATCGAAATTGTATCTTCGGCCTTGGTATGCTTCACTGCATTAGACAGCAGGTTGTTTATTACTTTCTGCATCTGCTTTTGGTCATACCATACTTCAATGTCATCCTTCTGTTTGTTGAACTTGAAGTTGATTTGTTTACTGCTCGCATATTCGAGGAAGAGCAAATAATTCTCATACAGGAAGTTAACCAGATTGTGCTGGCTAACTTTGATCTTCATGTGACCCTGTTCCTGTTTACGGAAATCAAGTAGTTCCGTAATCAGTTCCCGTAATTGGAGACTGTTCTTGTAGATTCCCAATACCTTATTATATATATTAGGCGTAAATGTCTGCACCTGCAACAAAGTTTCCACTTGTCCCACGATCAGCGTTAACGGTGTGCGGAATTCGTGCGAGATGTTAGTGAAGAAACGGAGTTTCGACTGGTTCAATGCTTCGAGGTCTTCAATATGCTTCTTTTCGTACTTCAAAGACTCACGGAGTTTGATGCGCGAATTATAGTTCTGAATAAGATACCATAACAGGCTGATAGTGACAATGGTATAAATCAGGTAAGCCCACCATGTCTCATACCATGAAGGGAGTACGATAATCAGCAGTCTGGCCTCTTTTATTCCTTCCCTCTGTGATTTGATGACAAGGGTATATTTACCCGGATTCAGGTTTGTATAAGTAATCAGCGTTTGCTTCCGGTAAGTATGGTTCCATTCGTCTGAGAAACCCTCCAGGCGATAGAGAATTTCATCTCTGTTGGCAGGGATGAAGTTGGAAGTGGCATATTCGATGCTAAACATCGATTGATTCGCTTTCAGACTGATTTCCGGAGTATGACAGATCGACTGTTCCAGGATGCCGCTTTCATCTCCCGGAACTACTTCTTTTCCGTTGACAAACAGGCGGGAAAGAATGATATTATATGATTTGGGAGTGAAATGTAATTTTTTCTCCCAGAAAGAAATCATTCCCTGAATACCGCCAAGGAATACTTCTCCGTCATGTGTCACAAATAGTGCGTTTTCATTGACGGCAGTCAACGGGAATCCATTCTCCGTACCGTAATTATAGAATTTCTTGCTTGGATAGTTGAACTGTGAGAAGCCTTGATTGGTAATCAGCAATAAGTCTCCTTTCTGTATGGACGATTCGCATACTTCGTAGATGCAGTCGCTGGATAAACCATCTGTCTGTACGTCAAAGTTCTCGAAGTCATCACTTTCCTTGCGGTAACGGTCGAGACCACTTCCGGAGGTGCAGAACCATAGATTACCATTACTGTCCTGCATGATACTGTTGATATTATTGTTGCTAAGGCTGTTCGGATTAGCGGGATTGTGTGGATAATTAGTAAGTTTACCGCTGTCGAACCGATAAGAATAAACACCCTCCCCGGTAGCCGCAATCCACAGTGTACCGTCTTTATCAATATAAAGACTGGCTACCATGCCAATACCTCTTCCTTCTTTCGTCTCTTTGAAGAGTTGTTGGCAAGCGCCTGTTGCCGGATTGAAAAGACAAACACCGTTTTGTGTGGCAACAACCAGCTTGTCTTTATAAGGTACAATGTCTCGGACGATATCCGAAGGTAGCGAGGTTGGATCTCCGGCTTTCATCCGGTAGACTGTGAAACGGTTGGTACGCAGGTCGAGTTTGTTCAATCCTCCCAAGTGTGTACCTATCCACATGATTTCATTAGTCCGGTCGTAATAGATTGCTTTGACGTTGTTATGGGAAATACTATTTTTGCCCTCTTCGTGGCGATACCACCGATAGGTGTTATTTTTCCGGTTGTACACATTCACGCCACCGCCTTCGGTACAAATCCATAAGTTTCCGTCTTTATCTTCAGTCATTCTGCCGACAATCGGGCTACTTAGACCTTCTTTCTCTGTATCTCCTGTCTTGTAGCGGGTATAGATTTCATATTCCGGATTGAAATAGTTGACACCTCCGAAATAAGTACCCAGCCAAATTGTTCCTTGTTCATCTTTGACGATGCACCAGATGGAGGAGTGGGTAAGTCCGTCGGGTTTGTTCGCGTTGGCAGTGTAAAGTTGGAATTTACCTGTGCTCTTTTCATAGCGATTTAACCCGTGAAAGGTTCCTATCCACAGATTTCCTGCATTATCTTCACAGCAACTCCTTACGAAGTCGGCACAAATACTGTTTGGATTTTTAGGATCATGACGGAAGTTCTCAATGGTACTATCTGTTTTTATCCGGTAGAGTCCTTCTTCCCAGGTACAGATCCATAATTCTTTAGACGAATCTTCGTAAATACTCGCGATATTACCTCTTGTGACAGGTTGGGAAATCTTTTTGTCTCCCGATAAACAGTAAAGTCCGTTACTGGTAGTTCCCATCCACAGATTTTTCTTTTCGTCCAGGTGGAGGCAGGAGAGGGTGATATCTTTTCCGGCAAGATGATAGTAGAGATCGAAGTTTCCGGTACTTTCATTATATACAAACACTTCTTCTCTTTTCCCGATATATAATTTCTCGTTGAAATAAATAGCATCCACATTGCCTTGCAGCAACGTTTTGAATCTTTGTGTGGTCAGATCGAACTCTGCTACCCCGTCCGTACAGAGCAGGTATACCTTCCCGTTTTTGTTTCCGGTGATACGCAGCACTGTATTGCTGAACAAACTGTTCGGATCGTTTTTATTAAGTTTGAAACTTTTGATATCGTTACCGTTATACCGGTTCAGTCCTTCACGCGTGCCAATCCATATAATCCCCCGTTCATCAATATAAAGGCTATTGACAGAAAATTGGGAGAGTCCGTCGTCCGTGGTCAAGTGGCTAAAAGTGATGTTTTGACCTTGTGTGCGGACTCCAGCTACGCTTAAAAATAGCAGAAATAAAAGAATTACTTTTCTCACTAATTTATTTTTTAAGGTGTTTACATCTATGCAAATATATTGTTTTTATTCGATTTCAGTGAACCTTATTAGAAGAAAGTAACTATATTTGTATCATTCAAACGAAAGATATATGAAAGTAAAGAAAATTAGTGCGGCTAACGTGGAGGCTTGTTCGCTTCCTAAACTATTCGATGAAGAAAAAATAGATTTTCAGCCGATCCAGTGTGTCAATTGGGCTGAATATCCTTACAAATCTAAAGTGAGTTTTCGAATTGCTCACACGCAGAACTCAATCTTGCTACATTTTAAAGTGAAAGAGGAGAGTGTACGTGCCAAGTATGGAGAAGATAACGGTTCTGTATGGACTGACTCTTGTGTGGAATTCTTTTCTATACCTGCAGGCGACGGGATCTATTATAATATAGAATGTAATTGCATCGGAACTATCCTGATAGGTGCCGGCCCAGTTCGTAACAACCGGGAACATGCACCGAAAGAAGTGACTGCTCTCGTACAACGTTGGTCTAGTCTGGGTAATCAGCCTTTTGCAGAACGTGTCGAGGAGACAGACTGGGAAGTTGCTCTCATCATTCCGTATGCTGTATTCTTTAAGCATCAGATTGAATCACTCGATGGAAAGGAGATAAAAGCTAATTTCTATAAGTGTGGTGATGAGTTGCAGACTCCTCATTTTCTTTCATGGAATCCGATAGAGATTGACCAACCGGATTTCCATCGCCCCGATTTTTTCGGTACTTTGGAATTTGAATGATGAATTGAATTTCTGGATTTGAAGATGAATCACTAGTGTTGCTGAATCACTGAAGTATCCTCCATTTGTAAAAATATTATCTATTGCGTCATCCATCTATAAAAAAGAAGGGTGACGCTTTTTTTGAGCATCACCCTTTCTTTTTATAGATGTTATATTGTTTATTTCACAATCCCTCTTTCCGAGTTCTTCACGAAATTTACAATATTCTCGATTTCTTCACTCATAGGAACCTGGTCGATAATCTTCTGTACGGCATCCTGAACGCTGAAATTACCCTGATAAATCAAACGGTATGCGTTAGCGATGTGACGAAGGATTCTTTCCGATGTATTGTGATGTTGAGAAAGAACTACAGCGTTTACACCATGATATGTTACCGGATTTCCTGACATGATAACGTATGGAGGTACATCTTTAGATATACGGCAGCCGCTTTGTACCAGTGTCCAGCTTCCGATGTGACAATATTGATGTAAAGTGACATTTCCACTTAGGATAGCGCAATCATCCAACGTACATTCTCCTGCAATAGTGGTGCCGATACCTACCACACAGTTATTGTTGATTTGTACGTCATGGCAAAGATGTACTTTATCCATCAGGTAGTTTCCGTTTCCGATTTTGGTAGCATTGCCGGCAAATGTAGCGCGGCTGATTACTACATTCTCACGAATATCGTTATTATCTCCGATAATCAGGCTGCTTTCTTCTCCAGTATAGTGGAAATCTTGTGGTTCCGCTCCGAGGACAGCATTCTGATGTACCTTGTTTCCTTTTCCCATTTTAGTACCTTGCAGGATACTAGCGTAAGACATGATGACGCAGTCATCCCCGATCTCTACATTCTTTTCAATGTAGGCAAAAGGCAGAACGGTTACATTCTTGCCCAGCTTTGCTTCGGGATCTACGTAAGCTAACGGACTAATCATAATAGTATATGTTTAAAGTTATTCTTCTCTTCCACCACCCAGTGCCTGGTAAAGGCTTACTACAGCCTGCATCCGATCAAAGCAATCGGAAACCTGTGAGATTTGTGCGCTCAAGTAAGCCTGCTGTGCAGACAATACTTCCAGGTAGGTTGAAGTCCCTAAGTTAAACAATTCTTTTGTATCTTCCGAAGCTTTTTTGGCAGATTCTACTTGCATTTGACGAGATTCTACCTTTTCACTCGTCTTTTGGTATAAACTTAGCGCATTGCTGACTTCACTACCGGCATTCAACAGCGTTTGCTGGAAGGAGAGTTTCGCCTGTTCTTCCTGCGCTTTGGCCATTTTCAGTTTAGCGATATTTGCTCCGTGATAAAAGAGAGGCTGTGTCAGTGAGCCGATGGCAGTAGCCAGGAATTTTCCCGGATTAATGATAGCAGAGCCTGCGCTGTTTGTCCATCCGGCAGATCCACTAAGTGTAATTTGTGGATAGAAAGCGGAACGTGCGGAGTTCGTGTTATAATAAGCAGAAGCTAGTGACATTTCAGCCGCTTTTACATCCGGACGGTTGGATAATAATTGGATAGGTATGCCTACTGAAAATTCGGATGGTAGAATTTGCTTTTCGATGGTACCGCGTTGGATATGGCGGGGAGCTTCTCCAAGAAGAGTTGATAGAGAATTTTCCACTTCGCGGATGCTCTGTTCTATTTCCGGAATAGAGGCCATCACTTGTGCATAAGCCGCTTTACTCTGTTCGACACCTGCCGAATTGATATTATACATAGCAGCATTTTTCATTGCTTCCATTGTTTCGGCATTACGCTTTAATATTTCTGCTGTCTCTCTGGTGATTTCCAGTTGGCGGTCAAGCATTAATAAAGTGTAATACAGATTAGCAACATTGGCAATAATCTGCGTTTGTACAGCTTGTTTGTAAGCTTTGGCCTGCTTAACGGCAACATCTGCACCTCGTTTGGCATTTAGCAAGCCTCCAAAGAGACTAATCTCCCAACTGGCGGTTACCGGAAGTGAATAAGTCTTACTTGCTTTACTATTATCAAAACTGCTGATAGTACCTTGTGGGGACAAGGCCAGAGCTGGAACATAGGCTAGTTTGGCTGCCAACAACGGAGCCTGGGCTGCTTTGATTGATAGTATTGCACTCTGCAGGTCAGTATTTTGTTTCAGTCCCGTTTCG
>ENA-OPSK01001816-OPSK01001816.1-human-gut-metagenome-genome-assembly--contig:-NODE-1816-length-14482-cov-9.441533_pt1 | contig 14482 bp, 8 predicted proteins | sample MGYA00241807_ERZ501905 | MGnify/ENA primary metagenome ERZ501905 (study PRJEB25962, sample SAMEA2042111) | human gut metagenome | biome: human gut; feature: human-associated habitat; material: faeces...
ATGCGTAGAGTTCCCGCGCCAGTGCGATGATGTTCCCGCCCCTGCCCGCGCCAAAATCGTACCATAGGTTGCGTTCCATGTTCACCTTGAAGGACGGTTCCTGCTCGTCCCTGAACGGTGACTTGTACCATAGGCTGTCTCCCTGCCGTCTTACCGGGTTGTAGCCAAGAGTATGCAGATATTCCTCTATGCGTATCCGCTTCGCTTCATTCGTATTCATGTAGATTTCTGTTTAAGTGGATATTGTTTTTTCTTTTCGCCCGTACATGTTTGCGGTACGGTCTGTATATATCCGCTTCACTTCACTTCCGTATATATAGGTACGGGAATAAAGTGAAGCGGTTTTTACCATATTCTGGAATATTCCACTCCACTTCACTATATATATACCCCGGTTGAAGTGAAGCGATTTCCAGTCTGAGCCGCTAATAGTGGAAGTCCGGCTTGAAGGTGTATTTCCTTCCGTTCTCCTGCACTATCATCCGCTTGTTTTTCAATACGGTGATGAGGTCACGCAGTCTGTGGTCACTGAGTTTGACACCGACAGAGGCGTATGCTTCCCGCAAAGCCCCTTCAAGTTCCTTGTAACCGTATTCGTCTTTCAGGGTGAATGCCGCTTCCAGTGCGATGCGGTGCTGCTGTTCGGTGATGTCCCTATACGGGTCGAACTTCCCTCTGTTCCCTTTTGTCTCATCCTTGTCCTTGAACTGGTAGTCCTCCAGCAGTTCGGGCAATGCCTCCCCGTTGATGCGGAAAGCAAATGGCTCGAAGTCCACTGCCCTGATATGTGCGGTTTTGACTGTGCTTACACCGGGGTTCTTCTCGTCCTTTTCTACTTGCAGCACCGTTTCCGCCTTGTTGCTTAGCTCGGTTCCGATGTGCCCCCTTGCATGCTCGTCCCCCTTGTTCTGGTGCAGTATGGTGTGAATGTGGATATTCCTTTCCCCCGTCCATGTCATCAACAGGGAGATTACCTTCGTGGACTCGCTGGAACTGTTGATGTCATACACCATGTCCCGTATCCCGTCGATGACTACCAGCCCAACATTCTCGGTACGGTAGATTGCCTCCCTCACGATTGCTATGCGCTCTTCGGGCGTGTACTTCCTTAGGACGAGGAATTCAAGGTCTTCATGGTTTCTGTCTGCGGGCAGTCCCGCCATGCGCAATATCCGCTTTGCCACCTTTGCGCAGTGGTAGGTGCTTTGCTCGGTGTCCACATAGAGTATTTTCCGCTTGTTTTCGGGCAGTTCAGCCGTGTAGCTTAGTACCGTCCCGTTTTTCAGCGCAGCCGCCACGATTGCGGAGACGTTGAACGTCTTCTTGCTCTTGGCTTTCCCGATTGACGCGCTGAAATTCCCCAGCGTGCCGATGACGGAACCCCGCACTTTCAGGATTTCGGGTGCCTTCTCGTAGTCTTCCGAAAGGTCGAGCCGTGAGGCTTGCCATAGGATTACCGCCTCTTCGGGCGTGATGTTTCTTTCCTTGTTGTCCATACCGCACCTCCCTATCTGCGTCCCCCGCTTTTGCGTCCTGCCAGTTCAAGCGCCATGTCCGCATCGACGATGATTTTGCGTCCTATCTGCGTAATGGCTCTGTCTATCCTCCCGCTTTTTTTGATGCGGTTTGCTGTGGGTATGCTGCACCCGAACAGCCGGGCTATGCCGCCTATCCCGTACACATACTTCTTTTCCTTGTCGGCTGCCGGTTGTGCTGGCTTCGTTCCGCTTCCCTGCAAGGCGTGCCGGTTCAAGAATATGAACTCTTCGCCCGTCATCTGCCATACGGGCTTTGATAAAAGGTCTCTAATTTCCATATCAGAATGAAATTAACGTTTGTACTGCAAGCCCTGCGCATGGGCTTTTTACCTCGTTCGAACAGTGCAAAGTTACTTCCGGGTACGGGTGGTAAGGATGTGGATAGCGTGATTGTGGTGTCACGCTATCTCACTAAATATCAGAAGATAATAAAGGGTGGTGGAAATTATTTTGAGTGGTAAAAGTGGTCGTGTCGTGGAATGTCGTTGCATATCACCGACTATCGGAATATTGACCGCATTTCCCTTGCGAATTCCTGATTGCTGTCACTGGCTAAATCGGTACGGGGAACGGGTGCCTTGTATTTGGACTTGTAGTATGCATCGTCTATTCCCAGCAGGTTCATGATATCCTCTTTCCATTTCTCTCTGTCCGGCTTGGGCAGCGTTTCACCCATAAGGAAAATGAGATAGCATACACGGGCTTTCTCCCTCGGTCTTATTTTCAGTCTGCCTTCGCACGGTTGCAGGTTCATGCTGGCGTAGAAGTCCAGTTCTGAAACGGCTTCGAACTGCTCGCCGTTGCATCTTTCGTAAACGGCTGACAAGAGTTTCATGGGGAAGTAGGCGGGTTGGCTTGTCGGTGTGGTGGCGGCTTCCTTTTCCTCTCCCTCCTTTTTCTTTTGGTCGGTCAGGTATTTTTCAAGGATTGCCAATAGTGAGCCGCCCAGTCTGCAAATGTCCCCGCAACGGTTTTTCAGGCATTGCAGGGCTTCCCGCCTTGCCTGCTCCTTCTGTTTGTACAGTTCATCCAGTTTGGCTTTTTCCTTGTCGTATTCCCGCTTGCACCGTTCGTACCTTCTTTCCAGCAGTTCCTCTTCCTGACGGTCATGCTCCCTGAAGCCTACCGCTTCCAAAGAGCCGTTGGCTTCCATGAGTTCCCGGTAATATCCGTTTGTGACTTTCATCTGTCTGTCGATGTCCCAGTCAAAACGGCTTTCATGCTGTCGGCAGACATATCCGGTATCGAGACGGTCGAAAAACTCCTTGCAGGTGTTGTAAGTCGAGATGTTGCTTTCAATCTCACGTTTCAGGCTGTTCAGCAATATGGAGAAGTGTGCGGCGTCCATTTCAAGCATGAGGCTGATGAGTGCGGTTTCAAATGTCTGCGTGTCCCCGTACTCTCCGTAAAAGCCGGAAATGAATTGCTGCTTCTCAAAAGAGAAACTGCCGCCGGACATTATTTCGGTATATATCTTGTTGAGTTTCCCGTAGTGGGGTATCATTGATGTTATTCTTTCGTCCATAGTTATATCAGATTAAATTTAGTCATAGCGTTGATTTTGATTTCATCCGCTATATCAATATAGGGCTTCATCGCTTTGTAATCGCTGTGTCCCGTCCATTTCATTACTACTTGTACTGGAATGCCAAGTGCCAAAGCATTACAGATAAATGTTCGTCTTCCGGTGTGAGTACTTAATAATGCGTATTTAGGTGTAACTTCGTCTATTCGTTCATTTCCTCTATAATATGTTTCTCGTATTGGTTCATCTATTTCTGCCAGTTGTCCCAGTTCTTTTAAAAATTCGTTCATCCTTTGATTGCTTACAACTGGCAATGCCCTGTCATTAGGGAACGGCACACCTTTGTACTTTTCGAGTATTGCCTTGCTGTGGTCATTTAATTCAATAATAAGACTGTCTGCCGTCTTTATGGTAATAACTTCGATATGACCGTTTTTAACATCACTACGTTTCAAATTATACACATCGGAGTGACGTAATCCGGTGAAACAGCAAAATAGCAATACATCCCTTACTCTTTCAAGGTATTTCTTTGTTGGTGGTATTGGGCAGGTTCTTAGTTTATTTATTTCATTTTGGGTGAGGAATATCACTTTTTTGGGTGCACTCTTCATTTTAGGCGTGAATTTATCATAAGCCATGTTTTGGTGATACCCTTTTCGATTACTCCAACGTAAGAACCATTTTACGAATTTGATTTGTTTGGCAATGGAAGTGTTGCGCATGTTTTTTTCTGTACGCAAGAATTCTATATAGTCATTGAAATGTTTTTCCGTCCAACTGTCAAACGTAGTATTAGGGTCAAATGTATAAATGTGTTTTTTGACTGTTGCAAACTTTTTGAGGGTTGAGGAAGACCAGTCATTTTGTTTGCTACATTCTGCTACAAATTCATTGAAAACTTTCATGAAGTCTAATTCAACCTTTTGCTTTTCCTCATGGTTTTCTTTCTTTTCCCCTTTTGTCTTTAGGTTGAACGCTTCCTTAATTTGTGCAGGGGTGGGTATTACATCTTGCACCTCGAATTCTTTGAACACATTCTGTATTTCGGTGTATTGCCGTAATAGTTCGGCGTTGATTTCGGATGCACTTTGCTTTAGCTTGTTGGTACAACCGTTTCTAACCCGTTGCTTGTCTGTGTCCCATTTTTCTACATCGATTCTATATCCCGTAGTAAATTCGATACGCTGACTGGCAAAGATAACACGCATACGGATTGGCACATTCTTTGTGACTGGAATACCGTCTTTTTTGCGGCTTTCCGGTGCGAAAATGATATTTCTTTTAATATTCATAATTGGGTGTGTTTGAAAATGACACCCAAAAATACACCCGAAAAATGAGATATACAATGATATTAAGAGATATTTAGATTAATGAAAGAAAGAGATAAATAACTGATTACATGATATTTGATATCCTGTGAAATTTTATAAAAAGGTTCGAGAGACACCCTCCAGGTCCACTATCAATGAATTAAACCTCTGGAAGCAGAGGTTTTTCTTTTTGATAATCGTTTTCTCCCATTCTATTGGGGACTAAATTCAATATTACAACAGTTTTTTTATATCTTTGACTGTTGATTTAAGTCAAATCTATTAATTATGCAAAAACACACTGTCTTTTTAATCATTTTGCTTATGCATTTTTTCCCTTTGGCACAGGCAAATGAGTATACTTTTAAACATATAACATCTGCTAATGGATTACCACAGAACTATGTACGTTCTGTTATACAAGATTCAAGAGGGTTTATGTGGTTTACTACTTTTGACGGTATAGTCCGGTATGATGGATATTCTTTCAAAACCTATCGTCGGTATGATAACGGATTAGATACCGGATTAATGTTGTACGTCACCGAAGATGCAGCCGGCAATCTATGGGTTGGTACGGAAATGGGACTTTACTGTTATGATATAGATACTGACCAGTTTACACGTATTTCTTCATATTTCCCGAAAGATTTCGGAATACAAAGAGCTATTCTCAAAATCAAAGCTGTAGGAGAAGACCAGATTTGGGTGTACACAGGTAAAGGGGGAATTTATCGGATTGATGTTATTGATAAAAAGAATAATAAATATCAATTGAAACAATATTTGAGTTCCTATTATTATTTTCCTAGCTTATGTATTCCTTTTAACGGATACTATTTAACTGTGGCAGAAGGAAAAGTTTATGCTTTTGATAAAGTCCGCAATACATTTGAACGCTTTCAGGAAGATATTCTCGAAGATGTTGATCAAATTTTTGTACACAAACAGCAACTCTATCTTCTCAAAAAAGGCTTAGCATACCTTTATAATGAGAAAACATCGACTCTTTTCCAACTGACAAACCATCCGGGGAGAGAGTTGTTCATTTCTTCGGATAACCAACTTTGGGTATCTAGTTTCGACGGTCTGTATCGTACGTCTTTGAAAGGGCTTACTCCGGAACGGGCTATGGAAACTGTTTTTAGTGGTAATCCCTGGACGACTTCATTTACTGAGGATAGTTTTGGTAATATATGGATTGGCACTTATCGTAACGGAACATTTTGCTTCCACAAGAACCAGACTCCTTTTCAAAAAAGTATGTCTGGCAAAAACATCGAATGTATGTCAACGGACCATTCCGGCAATTATTGGATAGGCAGCCTGAATGGTGAGGTATGTGTACTTGACTCCACACAAAAACAAATAATGGGGAAGACGATTTTCCCCAATGACATGATACATACAATTTGTGGTCAAGAGTCTTCAAACAAAGTATGGGTTGGTACCATGTATGGCCTTTATGAAGCATGGATAGAAAGTAACAAACAAATTGTTTATCAAAAAACTTCGGGAATAAATATCCCTTCTATCCGAAGTATTGTGCAGGACTCTTGTTTCTTGTGGATTGCATCTTATAACAATGGGGTTACTCTTTATAATTATTCTACTCAACAAAGTGTTGTAACTTATAAAACTGATTCTGAAGTTTTGCCTCTTCCCTCCAATACTATACGTACAATTCTGAAAGATAGAGAGAATAATTTATGGGTTGGTACGGCAGAAGGACTTGTTGTGTTAAATGGCAAAGAACGTTTCACATCTTCTCCCATATTACGGAAATTTAGCTTTGCCACTCATCAGAATAATCTGTTGTTTCAAGATAACATCGTTCATATTCGTGAAGCCAAGAATGGTGATATATGGGTAGGGACTTTAGACAATGGATTGTATTATCTGAAACGTAATCCCTCTACTAATGATTGGAACTATCAATGGATTAATGTTCAGAAGGGGCTTTCCAATAATTGTATCAAAGCTATATCGGAGGATACTAATAATTTTATCTGGGTAGCGACTAATAAAGGATTGAACAGGATTGATCCTCAAACGTTGTCCGTCAAAATCTACCAACTAAATGACGGGCTTGCAAATAATGAGTTTAGTGAAAGAGCTTATATAGAAAAAAGGAATGGAACTTTATATTTTGGCGGCATTAACGGTATTACCTCGTTTATTCCTGCTGTGTTTACGGAGGATACTATTCTTCCCAAACTTTCTTTTGTCAATCTTTCCATAAATAATAAGACTCTGAAAGTCGGAGAAGAAGTGAACAGGCAGATTCTATTGGAACGCTCCATTCTTAATACTGATAAACTGACATTATCCAGTCGTAACAATAATTTTTCATTCGACTTCGTTGCCTTGCATTTTACCTCCACAGATAAAATTATTTATAAGTATAAGTTGGAAGGGTTTGATAAAGAATGGATTACTAGCGAACAAGGTAATCGTTCGGCAAAATATACTAATATACCTCCCGGCAATTATCTTTTTTCTGTGAAAGCCTCTTGCAATGGTGAGACTTGGTCGGAACCACTGAAAATGGAAATTCAGGTTTTGCAGCCGCTTTTACTCCGGTGGTATTTTATACTATTATATATACTTATAAGTATATTCATTGTATATATGATTATCCGGAATTTCAAGATTCGTGAGAAAAGGAAGAATGAACTCTTTCTTGCACAGAAAGAAAAACAACAGATACGGGAACTGTCAGAGATGAAAATGAATTTCTTTATGAATCTGTCACATGAATTTCGTACTCCGTTGACATTGATTATTTCTCCTCTGCAAAAATTACTTTCTACGCCGGATATCTCGAAGGATGAATTGTATCGTCATCTGATGAACATACAACATAATAGTTCTATATTATTACGTTTGATAAATCAGATACTTAAATTGTCTAAGCAAGACAAAGGCAAACTGGATATCGAACTACGGGAGGGGGATATCGTGGAATTTTGTAGAAATTGTTTCTCACAATTCCTTCAAATAGCTCATGACAAGCAGATACAGTTTGCATTTAATACAAATGCCTCTTACATTCTTTTGTTATTTGATGCATATAAAATGGAAGAAATTCTGTATAATCTTCTTTCCAATGCTATCAAGCATACGCCTGACGGAGGTTCTATCACATTGGATGTCATGGAACAAGAGAAAGGTGTTTCTATTCACATAACCGACTCGGGTACGGGAATGACAGAAGAAGTGAAAAAACATATTTTCGAACGTTTCTATTCGGAATCAGGAGTCGGCATCGGACTTTCTTTGACTAAAAGTCTGGTAGAACTTCATAAAGGAACAATTCTGTTCAAGAGTACTGAGGGGGAAGGGACTGTTTTCCAAGTCTTTATTCCCTTCCAAAATAAGAATACTCTTATAGAACCATTATCAGAGACAACAACATTCTCACAGGAGGATTCTGGTCCCTTTACTGCATCAGAATATATACATCCGGAAATAGAGGATAGAGACAGAGATATGAGTGATAAACCGACTTTGCTTATTGTGGATGATAATAAAGGTATTGTACAAATATTGGATGAGTTGTTTTGTCCTTATTATAAGATATTGACTGCTTTCAATGGTAAAGAGGCTTTTGACCTTTGTTTGTCTCAAATACCGTCATTGGTCATCTCGGATATCTATATGCCGGAGATGAATGGAATAGAACTCTGTTCCGCTATTAAATCGACGAAAGAGACTTCACATATTCCTGTAATTCTTCTAACGGCAAAGACATCTAAAGAGATACAGCAAGAAGGATTGTCTGTTTATGCGGATGCTTATTGCAGTAAGCCTTTTGATAATGATATTTTAATTTCCACAGTACATTCTATCCTTACCAACCGACAAATGTTGGCCCAAAAGTTTAGCAATAACTTAATGTCTGAGGAAGATCCTACTACTGTTTTTCCGGAAAAGACCGATAGGGATTTTATTCAAAAAATCATAAAGGTGGTAGAAGATAATATTGCTAATGAAGAATTGAGTGTTTCGTTACTTTGCCGTACAATAGGAATGAGCCAATTGACACTCAACAAGAAGATAAAACAACTGACTAACCAGACAACAAATGCTTTTATCCGGAGTATTCGGTTGAAGGTTGCTTCACAAATGATATTATCACAAAAGTATAGTATTTCTGAAGTTACTTATGCGGTAGGTTTTAGTGATTTACGTTATTTTAGAGAATGCTTCAAAAAGGAGTTTGGAGTATTACCTTCCGATTACAAAAAATAATAGCTTTCTCTAGGGGGAGGGGGATAAATTATATAAAAACTATCTTTTTTCTCCCCCTTTCTAATTCCTCCCCTCTCAAATATAAATATCCCACCCCACACTCTTTTTTAAAGTTCCTTTCTTTGCGTATACTCAAAATGCAAAGAGATAAAAGGTCGAACTTTAAAAAGAAAGGAGGAAATTAATAAGTAAAGAGATTAAATGAAACTGTATTATGAATCTTAAATTAGTATTGTGATTAACTTTAATAAACATACATGAAACCAAATTTATTTCACACCCAATTTTTCCGGTTGTTTTTTCTTATTTTATTAGCCGGAATATCAATCCAAACTTACGCTGCAAAGGACAGCCAGGCAGCTCCTAAAAAGCGTACTATTACCGGTACGGTAATTTCCGAAGGAGACATGCCCATTATCGGAGCCAATGTATGGCTTAAAAACAGCTCGACGGGAGCTATTACCGATTTGGACGGTAAATATTCTATTACTATCGACAACTCGGTTGTAGGTGGAGTACTCGTATTCTCATATATAGGAATGAGTACTCAGGAAGTTGCGATAGGAAACCAAAACGTTATCAATGTGACTCTAAAGTTTGATACTGAAAAAATCGACGAAGTGGTAGTCGTAGGTTACGGTCATCAGAAAAAAGCCAGTGTCATCGGTTCTATTTCCACTATTGATATGGCAGGTGTTAAAGTTCCGGGTTCTTCTATTTCGAGTGTACTGGCGGGACAACTAGCAGGAGTTGTAGCGATGAATCGCACGGGAGAACCGGGAAAAGCCAGCGCAGCCGATTTCTATATTCGAGGGGTATCTTCTTTTACCGGTGGTAACACTCCATTGGTATTGGTAGACGGAATCGAACGGGATTTGGACTTAGTAGATGTAGAGGATATCGCTTCTTTTTCTATATTAAAAGATGCTTCCGCTTCCGCTGTTTATGGTGTGCGAGGAGCTAATGGTGTAATCTTGATTACAACCAAGAAAGGGGCAGAGGGTAAACCTGTTATTAATGCCAGAGTAGAAGCTGGTTTTACTCAACCTACCAAAATGCCGGAATTTGTAAACTCTGCACAATGGGCTGAATTATACAATGAGATGAAAGGTTATGAATATTATACTCCAGAGCAAATAGGATATTTCCAGAATGGGACAGATCCCGATTTGTATCCTGATGTTGACTGGATGCATGAACTTTATAAGAATATGGCCTCTAACCAGCGGGTAAATTTGAATGTATCCGGTGGAGGTGATATTTGTAAATACTTTGTTTCCGGTTCGCTGTATAATGAAGGTTCTATTTTTAGAAATGCAGGGCAACGATATGACTATGATACATCTCTTCGTTACAATAAATATAGCTTCCGTGCTAATATGGATTTTAATGTAACAAAGTCTACTGTTCTGAATGTAAATCTGGCCAATATATATGAGAAGTTTTATGGTCCCGGTGTAGAGAAAGATAAAATCTGGTCGAGAGCTTTCGAAGCTTCTCCCGGTGTTTATCCTAAAGAATATTCAGACGGAACTCTTTCTTATCCGAGTATGCAAGGTGGCGAGAATCCTTGGAATCTTTTAGTTCATTCCGGATATCGCGAACAATTTTGGAATTCCGCACAGTCACTTATCGGAATCAATCAGGATTTAGGAGATTTAGTCACCAAAGGGCTAACAGCTTCTATTAAATTTTCCTGGGATGCGGTTAATACTAACACCATTGTTCGTTCTAAAACACCGAATCAATATTATGCTAAGGGTCGTGATGAAGACGGGAATTTGATTTTTGGTAGTCCTATTGTGACCGGAACAGACGAATTAGGACTTAGTGAAAGTGGTAGTGGTTCCATTACTACCTATTTGGAAGGTAGTATCAACTATAATCGGTTGTTTGCCGAAAAACATCGTGTAGGTGCCATGCTTTTATACAATCATAAGGTTACAAACAAGAAACTGACTTATAGCAAAACCCTTTCATTACCTTATAAATATCAAGGACTTGCCGGGCGTGTGACTTATGCTTTTAAGGATACTTATTTTGCTGAATTTAATATGGGATATAACGGTTCGGAAAACTTTGCCAAGGGACATCGGTTCGGATTTTTCCCGGCTTATGCTGTCGGTTGGATGATTTCTAATGAGAAATTCTGGGAACCAATTCTTCCGGTTGTCAGTGAATTGAAATTGAAAGCGTCCTATGGTAGTGTGGGAAATGACGCGATTGGTGGAGACCGGTGGATTTATCAATCAACTATCAGCACCAACAATGGGTGGAATTATGGCGAGAACGGAAGTGAAGGAGGCGGAGGTATCCAAGTCGGAAATGTTGAAAATTTAAATGTCAGTTGGGAAAAAGCTTATAAAACCAATTTGGGATTTGAAATGAGACTGTTTGACAGAATTAAGATACAAGCTGATTATTTTCATGAAAAACGTGAAGGGGTATTTATTAACCGACAAGGACTTCCGGCTATCGTCGGACTGACAACAAAACCGAAAACCAATATCGGGGCGTCTGTTAACCGGGGAGTGGATGCAACACTCGAATATGAGGAAAAAGTCGGAGAGGTGTTTTTGACCGGGCGGGCTAATTTTACATTCAACCGGAATAAATTACTGAATAACGACGAAGTAGAACACCTTTATAAATATCAAAACAGTATTGGAAAAACATTCGGAACTGGAGGAAACCATACTTTCGGACTTATAGCTGAAGGATTGTTTCAAAGCCAGGAAGAAATAGACAATGCTCCCGAACAGAATTTTGGAACTTATCGTGTGGGTGATGTCAGATACAGAGACGTTAATGGAGACGGAGTGGTTGATACATATGATAAAGTGGCTTTAGGATATACAAATATTCCGGAGATTACTTATGGTTTCGGACTGACTGCCCAATGGAGAAGCTGGGATATCAATGCTTTCTTCCAGGGAATAGCTCATTGTACTTTCTATATTGGCGGCACTGCAATGCGTCCTTTCTCTACCGGTAATATTAATCAAAGTGCAATCAATGCTGATATTTACGATCATGTGTGGAAGACAACCAATACACCGGAACAGAACCTGGCTGCTTACTATCCCAGATTGAGTGAAGCCGGTGGGGAAGGTTCTACTAACAATAACCAGACATCTACACTTACTATGCGGGACGGGCGCTTCTTGCGACTGAAAAATTTTGAAATTGGATACACTATTCCCAAGTCTATTCTTGAAAAAACGTTTATCAAATCTACCCGTATTTATGTCTCAGGGAGTAATTTGCTGACCTTTAGTAAATTCAAATTATGGGATCCGGAAACCGGAAGTTCAGACGGAGGTATTTATCCTCCATTAAGAGTTTTCACAATAGGTTTGAACGCTAAATTCTAATATAATATGAAACGATATATGAAAAAAATAACTAAATACTGTTCTTCTTTGTTTGTGTGTGTCTTACTGCTGTCACAAACATCATGTGACTCTTTTCTGGATAGACAGGAAGATGAAGCGCTGACTTTGGATAAAGTGTGGGAAACCCGTGCGGATTCACGTAAATATTGGTTAACTACTATGAGTTTCTTACCGGATGACGCTAATGATTTCCAATATACTCCGTGGAGCGGGGCAGCTGATGAAGTAACAGTTTCAATGCGAAACCGTGAATATCATATTATGACTTCCGGAGCTTGGAATCCGTCAAATGTACCTTACGAACGTATGAGTACTTATTATAGAGGGATACGTGAGTGTAACATATTTTTAGCTAATATTGATCGTTGTACTGACCCGTTGTTGAGCAATGATGAAAAAGAACAGTGGAAGGTACAAACTCGTTTTGCACGTTGTTATTACTATTTTCTGATGATGAGAATCTACGGACCGGTATTCATTCTGCATGATGAGCTGCTTGATTTTACAAAAAGTGCTGCTGAACTGGAACGTCCCCGTAATACATGGGATGAATGTGTGAATTATGTAATAGGTGAGTTGAATTCGTTGATTGAGAGCCCGTATATGAAGTCTAACTGGACTTCCAGTACAGAAAAGGGCTTGGCTACCAAAGGTGCTTGCCAAGCCATAATCTCACGCTTGACTCTTTATTCTGCACGTGATTTGTTTAATGGAAATACGATGTATGCCTCTGTTAAAAATCCTGATGGAACGAATCTGTTTCCGCAGAATTATGATGCGGCAAAGTGGAAAACGGCAGCAGATGCAGCATACAAGATCATTGATGGCAATCTTTACCAATTATATCACTCTGATGATGATGATCCGTATGATAATTATTATGGCATAACACAAGAAAAGTGGAACAGTGAGTTAATATGGACTACCGGTTCGAAAGGCCGTTTTATAATGTCGGCTCATACATGTCCTACTTCCGTTGCAGGTAGTTCTTCTTGGGGATTTGTCGGGGTTACTCAGCAACAAGTGGATGCCTATCCAATGGCAAAGACAGGTAGGTTTCCTATTACAGGTTATGAATCAGACGGTAGTCCTATAGTTGATCAGGAGTCTGGTTATCCTATGGACGAGATGGCTTATACTGATTTCGTCTATCCTGCATGGGGAGGAGCTGCTTCTTACAAACTGAATACTGTAAAGATGTGTACGGAAAGAGATCCGCGTTTTTATGTAACAGTTTTCTTTAGTGGGAGCAAATGGCATCATGGTAATGAAATGACACTTACTTCTTTTGCTCATGGGGCCAACGGTTATACTTCGGACGCTCGTCCTAAGTCTGGTTTTTTGGTGAATCGCTTTTATGACCATACGGCTAATTCGGCAAATGGACAATGGGGAGAAATTACTTTTCCGACTTTCCGGTTGGGAGAAATTTACCTGAATTTTATAGAGGCTGTGTTAGAATGTAAAATTAGAGGGGTGAATATCCCGGCTAATTATTATACCAAAGCAATGGAAGTGTGGCAAGAGCTGAGAGCAAGAGTTGCTCTGCCGTCTATTACTGAATCTTATCCTCATGCTGATGATAATGAATTTGAATCAGGGATGAAAAATCAAGGAAGAAACAAGAAAGGAAGTAAAGATAATTGGTGCGAGGGGGGGGACTTGAACCCCCACGTCCGTAAGGACACTAACACCTGAAGCTAGCGCGTCTACCAATTCCGCCACCTTCGCATACCATCAATTCTTAAAAAGAATTGCTACCACGGAGGCGCATTCTAGTGGTTTGTCATAACTTCTAATAATGGGGTGGGTAATGGGATTCGAACCCACGACAACTGGAATCACAATCCAGGGCTCTACCAACTGAGCTATAGCCACCACTACAAATCTTGTTACGCGGTATTACTACCACCGCAGCTCAAGCGCCGGGACTAAATGGCGCGCCCGACAGGATTCGAACCTGAGACCTCTGCCTCCGGAGGGCAGCGCTCTATCCAGCTGAGCTACGGGCGCTTAGCGCCGTTGCGGGGGTGGATAATACGGACTTCCCACCCCTCTGTCTAGTCCCTTTTTAAATAAATTGCGCGTTTGGTTACGATTTGTGCGTTTTGCTGCTTATTCCTCCAGTTTATGCGCTTTACCGTGGCGATTAAGCCCAAAAATTTTATAAATCGCCGTCACCGCCAGCATAAAGATGATGCCGACAAACAGCGACATACGCGTATCTTCATTAAAGTACATGCCGATCAAAACGCAAATCAGGAATGCCATTGTTACGTAATTGGCCCACGGGAACAGGATTGAGCGGAACGGATGGCTGGCAATCGCCGCTTTATGCGCACGACGAAAACGCAGCTGGCTTATCAATATCACAAACCATGGCACCATCCCCGGAAGCACGCTGGCACTGTAGACGTAGACAAACACACGCTGCGGATTGGGAATGATGTAGTT
>ENA-OPSK01001833-OPSK01001833.1-human-gut-metagenome-genome-assembly--contig:-NODE-1833-length-14399-cov-7.024679_pt1 | contig 14399 bp, 6 predicted proteins | sample MGYA00241807_ERZ501905 | MGnify/ENA primary metagenome ERZ501905 (study PRJEB25962, sample SAMEA2042111) | human gut metagenome | biome: human gut; feature: human-associated habitat; material: faeces...
GCAGTAACCAACGGGTTTCTCACAGCTGTTAGCATTGCGATAAATATACCTAATTTCATGAATGAAACAGAATGTTCTGGAATATTACCTAACCAAATTTTCAGTAGAAAATTAGCTTCATAAAAAAGAGGAACAGCTAGAATTAGCATTAAAAAATAGGATAGTTTAGAACTTCTATATATTAGCTTGTTCATTTCTTTGTATTGTTTTGTCGCATAATTTTTAGTGATTTGAGGATTGATCGCTGTTTGAAAACTACTGCTAAATTGGTTAATGATGTTGGTTGCTTGGTTTGCGATACTATACGCTGCGTTAAGTGCGGGTCCAAAAAATAAATTTATTAATAGTGTTATTCCTTGTGTATAGCCAATTAGGGAAATGTGTCCTACCATTGTCCAAGATGTTAAATTCCACATTTCTTTGTGCATTTGTTTTTCCCATCCCAACTTAAACCTTGCTTCTGGAAATTTTTTATGGCAATATATTTGTAGCCATAAAAAATTAATCATATATGCAAATAATAGTAAACTAGCGTACATCAATAATTTGTCGAATAAAGTAGTAGCTAATACTAAGCAGATAATTAATTTCATTATAGCTTCAATTATTGAAAAAGATGCAAATATTCCCATTTTCTCATGTGCGATAATACTTCCTAAAAATGGAACGTTTACAATGTTTAGAAGGAGGGTGAATACTGATATTTGAAATACCCAAAACGCAGCATCTAATCGTGTGTCAGGTATTACTGCATAATTATAAAGATACCATAATCCGATAGATTCTGTTAAAATAAATACAATTCCTCCAATAAAACATTGAGCTGTCATACTTACTGAAAATACTTTTTTAAGATATTGGGTATCTTTTAATCCTATAGCAATTGTAATCCAACGCTGTGTGGCTCCAGCCATTGCACCGTTTAATACAGATAACATACCAACGATTCCACCTACTACATTATATATACCATAGTCAATAATACCTAAGGATTTTAAAACGATTCGGCTGGTATAAAAAGTAACAGCCATGGTAAAAAACATCCTCAGATATAAAATTAAAGTGTTTTGTGCCAACCTTTTGTTATTTTCGGATATATTCATTGTTAGTTAATTGTAAAAATTATGTGTTTTTTTCCCAATTAAAAATGGGGTATATTTATTGAAAATGATAGAACAGATATAGATAGTTATCCACAATAGGCAATGCTGAATGATTGAACTTGTAGTTGCAGGAAGATGCGTTGTAGTCAATATTGATTTAATAATCATGTTTATCACTTGAGATAGTCCCATGATTATGAGTGTATTTTTTCCTGCCCAGATAAATAAATATTTTATGATATTTCTATTGTTCCATAATGCAATATGTTTTGCCATAAGAATGACATTTATAGTACCCCATATAGCTATTATAATATTAGGGATAAAATATCCAAATTGATTGGAAGCCATATCAATAGTGGGTATAAATTGTGCAACTATAATTTGTAGTAATAGAGATAGAAAAATGATTTTTTTTGTATAGAAAATGTTTTGTAAGAATCGTTTAAAAATAAATCCTATACTATAGAAAAAAATAGCAAAAAAGGTAACTTCCAATTTGAATATGTAATGAGAATCTAATTTTGATAGTATAAATCCTACAATGGATAATATTAAAATTATTGATTCTAGAAGATAGTATTTGCTATTGCTAAATTTTGATTGAATAAATAGCAGATAATTAAATAAAATCTCAGTTGTAAACAATACTGGGATAAACCATAGAGCATATCCTTCCCAACCTTTGTATAGTTCTTCCCATTTTACTAAACCTAGTGGGTACATACCAACAAATGCAAAGATGCTAAAAAAAATATAGGGTATAATAAGTGTATAATATCTTTTTTTGATTAAACTTAGTGGGCTTTTATATTTGCTAGCATTATATAAAAATCCTGATATTATAAAAAAAAGTGGCATGTGAAAAGACCATATATAATTTGATATGCTTTTGGGGATGCTACTATGTCCAAATACCATTAAAATAATAGCAAAACCTTTAGTTATATCTATCCATTCAAGGCGTTGTAATTGCATCGTATTTTTATTTTGATGTTGTTCTTAATGCTTTTGTATAATTGCAATTATATAAGAAGATTTTATACTTATGTATAATGCTTTTGTTGATATATATTTACTATATAATATAATAATATATTGATTAGTGAAACGGATGAAGTTGTATCTGCAAAAAATTATATATCTAAATAAATAAAAATTACTATAGGAATATATAGGTTTATTTACTCTATTAATCTATATTTTTTTAACAAATTAGTATTCCATCTGTTAACTTGGTAAAATAAATATGAAATGATATAAGAAACTATTATCACTATCAGTGCATTACTCCATTGTTTTGCATAGTTATAAAAAGGCATATGGACAAGGTAAAGTTCATAAGAGATAATTCCTGTTAGTAAGAAAAATTTATTATTTGATAGTTGAGGGAAAAAATGGAGTATTCCTATAATGGTTATAGCTAATGGCATTTTGATGCCGCATTGTATCAAATTGTATATAAAGTCATTTTCGTGCATTCGGATAGCAGGTAACTGTTTGATAGTTAGAAAGGAGATCCCTAATAAGCAAAATGCGAAAATTATGCATAAGACACTAGAACTTGGTATTATTCTGACTTTTTTAATATGCACAGAAACAATAATACCAGTAAAAAAAGAAAAAGCTTGTTCAGCTTCAATATTAGGGAATAAAAATAAAATTAATATGCATGATATTAGATATAACTTAAGTTTCGCAAGTAAAGTGTAGCTCCTCAGGCGGCTGGTGTCAGCCTGTCGAAAGCCTGCTTCACAGCTTTGATTTGTTTATCGTTTGATATTACTTGTTCAGTCAGAACCATTGCATCACAGTTAAGTACCTCGGCAATGACGTTTATAACTTCTACAATCAGCAGCCAGATTTTTTCTGCTACTGAAAGTTCAACAGAGTTCTTTGAAATTTCAGCAAAGAGTCCTCCGATAGTTTCGTATGACTCATAGCGTTTGACATAACTGAGAATATTGTATTGCAGTACGCACAATGATATGCCTGCAATCTGTCCGGCGAAGTCTCTGCACTGGTTCTTTCCGAGTTTAAGATTTTGCTTCATCTCTTTGTGAGCCACTTCGATAACCCATCTTCTTGAGTAAAGTCTGAAGGCTTCTTTCGCATCAAGTTTCAAATCCGAGGTAAGCAGAGCATTCCAATTGCCGTTCTTGCCTCTTCTGTAGAAGAACAGGCAGACCTTAATGCTGGAGATTTTAGCAGAGACAGTTGCTGTGTAGTAACCGATTGAGCGGCTATACTTTACGTTCTTGGATTTTTGGAGAGCCTTGATAAGTTCAGGCGCTGTCTTGTTTCCAAGATCTGTCTCATACTTTGTCTTGCCCATCTTTATCATTCCGATAAGGTGGCATCCAAAGTGCCTTGAGACCACGAACTTCAAAAGTTCAGAGCAGGTAAACCAACTGTCAACAAGAAGATAATCGAAACGTACACCCTCTATGATTGAGCGCTTGAGCATGCTGATGGCCGTCTCAATCTTACTTGCAAAATACTCAGCGCTACGCCTGGCAATACGCTCATCCCCTGAGTGTTCCTTACAATAGCGAGCCTCCGTCTGTTTCTTGAATAACCCCTGTGGCTTATCGCTTCGTTTTCCCTCCTCTCCATGGAGAGAAAAGTCAAGGAGAAACTGGGATACACCATCCGTAAAGCAGAGGAACATTGCCTTGAATCCAAGTATAGGCTTCATTTGGGTATGAGAGAATACCTTGCCAATCTTCTCGGTCTTGAATCCGGTCTTCGGAAGGTCTGTATCATCGATGATGACGCATCTGATGTCCGACTTCAATGTCGTTCTGCGTTTCACACGTGAATACAACTGCCTGAAAACCGAGTAGATTATACGTCGCCAATTGATGTTGCCGTCGTTCATGAAACGATAGAACATATCTTTGTGGCAGACAAATATCTTACCCAGGGCAGAAGACGAATAGTTGGCAGCATTCTTAATTGAAAAGAACGGGAACAGAACAAGCAGTTGTAACACCTGAAGACAGGTGAATTTGCAATTCGGATTCTTAACTGACCCGATAACTTTGCTTTGTATCCTTATGCTGTTCATAATGGTTGATATGCTGTTTATTGCCTTGCTGGAGTCATTGTTTGCAAAAAACTCTTGGAGTTCACCGATAATATGTCTATTTTTGTTCATGGCTAAAGGGTGCTATATGTTTGTTTGGCGACATTAATATAGTGATAATCATTGAATTATCAAACTCTTTAGCCTTTTTTTATTACATTATTTGAGTACTTGCGAAACTTGAGAAATAATAGTTTTCGATGATCCATTAACAAGCCTAGATTTAAATCGCAGAAATGCGACAATCCATCAATTAACACTTCTATATCAAAACGCAAATCAAGTAATTGTATTGAGTCATAATTTACATTTCCTTATAGAATTAAACAGTCGTTCAATTATTAAAACAAGTACAAAAAAAGCATTACAAATAATAAATATAGATGGAAAATCTTCAATAAAAGAATTTTTAATTAAAAAGGAATGGATAGACAATTATCAAAAGTCTCTTATATCAATGAATAATTTTCTATCTGATCCAAACGAAGAAAATAAAGAAGAAGCTATAAATTCTATTCGAATATCATTAGAAACTTTTTTAAAACTAAAATATTGTTTATTCATTCCAGACCCAGATCAGACTTTTGGAACAATTATTAATAATTTACAAAAATCATCATGTGTGTTTATTAATCCTGATAAGGATTCTGTAATTGATAAACTCAACCAATTAGTTGCCATATCTTGGAGGGGACATCATGGTTCTATTGAAGAACGTGATATTTATTCTGAAGTAGATTTGTCTATACATGAGGCGCAAAACTACGTAAATATGACATTGGATTTATTAAATAAAGAGTTATAGGATGGCTTATTTTATATAGTAAGAAATATTCTTTTGTAATGGATTTTCTTACTATATAAATGCCATTATGTCAATAAAATCTTTTTATTTCTCAAACATAAATATTTGAATTGTTATTAAAAGTTATAATTTATTCGACACTGCTCCCAAAATTCATCACATAATTAATCAATTTGAATTATTAGGCTATTTCCATTTTACCTTAACTCCATTATTCCCTTTATCAATCCTATTATTCACCTCTCCTGAGGTATTAGCCTTAACTCCCTGTTCCTTATCACCATCATCCTTATTATTATTAATAGTAAGACTGATTTTGCGGTCCAGCTCAGAAAGTTCAGATTTCAGTTTTCTCAGCTCACCTTCCTTTTTCCATTCACCTGAAGCTATGGCTTTATACGTTTCAACGTCACGTTTTACTTTTTCTAGCTCACGTTCATGGTTTTCTATTACCTTGGGAATTTTTTCCAAAGCAGACAGAAAGTTCATGCAAGCCAATTTGGGATCATTTGCCAAATGACCGTTATTATGCGTATAGTATATGTTTCCCATACCCTTAACCATAAAATGGTTATCCACAAAATCGAACATATCCTTTTGGGATGCTTCACTCTTTACGACCACCTGAAAACCATAAATCTCACCTATCTGCTGATATTCACCATTGGTTCTGGCTTTATTAGAAATCTCTTGGAGTTTTGCGGCAAGTACTTTGATATCCTGACTTTCAATTCCATTCAATTTTAAGTCATTAAGCAAATTACCGTCACTATCTTTACGTGCAAGACGGTTGAACTGCACCATATCTGCATTAGCTTCATTAGCCAGCCTTGTATGAAAGTCAATAGATTTGTCAATCGTATTCAAACGGAATCTTGCTTCATCACGTTCTTTGGCGAAGCTCTTACGTTCACTTTCAAGTGCCGTAATCTTCTTTTCCAACTTAGCTTTCTCCAACAAATCCGTGTTGCCAGAAAGAATAGCCACATATTCACTGAAGTTAAGTCCATTCTGTTCATCCATTCCACCTTCATCAATGGTTCTTTTACCCAAGCTATTAGTCTTTAGCTGATTGATAAACAACTGCTTGTTATGTAACAGATTGAACTTGTATGAATCGAGGGACTTCTCTACAGCATATACAATCACATCAACTTTATTGTCAGCATATTGTTTGGCTACCCAGTTGCCTTTACGAACAGCACGGCCATCACGTTGCTCCAAAGCAGAAGGAACCCAGGGCGTGTCAAGATGATGGACCGCAACAGCACGTTCCTGTGCGTTAACTCCAGTACCCAACATTTCTGTTGAGCCAAACAGCACTCTGATAGTTCCTTTATTCATTCCCTCTATCATTGCTTTTTTAGCCTGTTCAGTCTTACATTCCTGAATAAAACGAACCTCAGAGGAAGGGATACCATAATCCTCCACCAGTTTACGTTTGATTTCAGAATATACACTCCATTCTCCAGGCTTATAAGTACCAAGATCGGAAAATACGAACTGTGTACCCTTTACAAAATCAAATTTCTTGTAATATTCCGAAATCATTTTAGCACAATGTGAAGCTTTATTGTCCACATGATCCTCGTATGACGGATCTATCATTCGCATATCAAGTGACATCTTTCGTGCATAGTCAGTTGCAATAAGCATCTTTGCATTTTCTTCTTTTTGTGACAATGGCTCTCTGCCCAACAAAGTAGCATCACCTGTACGGGCAAACTCCACCAGTTTTTTTATAAATTCCTCCTGAACAGGTGTAGGTGGAATATTATGAAGAATCTCATTCTTCTCCGGTCGGTCTATACCTATATCCTTCGCTGTACGATAGTCGCAGATTTCAGCATAGAAAGCAGCCAATTCCGGGACTTTGATAAAGTGACGGAATCGTTCCTTCTGCACAATTTCATTAGTTACAGAAAACTCATAGTCAGTAGTCTTTTTCGCAAACACAGCTGCCCAAGCATCAAAACTGTTTATATTCTGCTTTTCAAGTGCCTGAGGTCTTAGATATTTGAACAGCAGATAAAGTTCCGTGAGTGAATTGCTGATAGTTGTACCACTCAGGAAAGTAGCACCAAGATCTTTTCCGGTCCTCTCCTGAATGGTACGGATAGCAAACAGCATATTAAGTGCCCTCAAACTTCCATTGGAGTTTCCAAGTCCGGCTACACGGTCATGACGTGTGTTGAACATCAGATTTTTAAATTTATGGCTTTCATCAACAAACAAATGATCTATACCCATTCGCTTGAAATCCACCACATCATCCTTTCGTGAAGCTATATCATCTGCAATACTTTTCAATTTAGCTTCAAGATTCATTTTCCTCTTCTCCACACCTTTCAGCATGGCACGTGAAACCTCCTTACCCTGCTCGATAAGAACCTGCAGGTTTTCTTCCACACTGTCAAGTTCCTTCTGAAGAATAGCTTGCTGAATATCCAAAGACTGAGGTATCATTCCAAACTGCTCATGCGTAAGGATAATACAATCCCAGTCATTATTCTTTATGTCATTAAAGATACGCTGCCTGTTCTGCGGTGTAAAATCATTCTTGCCAGGATATAATACTCTGGCATTCGGATAAGCCTTTCTGAAAGTATTTGCAATATCAAACACATTTGCCTTCAGTCCGATAATCATAGGCTTGTTTACAATACCAAGACGTTTCATCTCGTATGCAGCACAACACATGATAACAGTCTTTCCGGCTCCCACCTGATGGTCGCATATACCACCATTATTCACCTTCAGCATCCAGATAGCATCTTTCTGACTCTTATACAAATCAGGAAAGCCCAAACCTTTTAAATCAAGCTGCGGAAACTCCTGATGGCTCCCGTCATAATTAGGACGTACAAAACAGTTAAACAACCGGTTGTACTTTTCAGCCAACTTGTTCTTGAATCCATCCGGCTGCGACTGTAGCCAATCAGTAAACCCGTTCCGGATTTCTTCAATCTTTGTATTGGCCAACTGAATGGCTGCACCATCCCTTACCTTAATTTCTGTTTCATTGCCATTATAATCAACAACCGTCTTGCTTTTTGTTATGTCCGGTATCGTATTATGCAAGGCATGTTTCATCAGATTAATACCGTCATAAGTCTTGAACTCGCCCTTTACGGCATACTTATGATTGATATTACCATTTTTACTGCTGCACTTTACTGAATATTCATCTGCACTTGCAGCAAAGCGCACACTTACATCTGTTTCAAAAAACTCACACGCAAACTTTTCATATACCTTTGCCGGAATCCATCTTTCACCGAAATTGAAATCAAGCTCTCCGAAAGATATTGGCGTAGGTACAGCAGCCTTCAATGCTTCAAGACTCTTTTTTGCCTCTTCATTGCCAGGATGATTCTCTAGCCACCATTCCACCTGCTCTGCCTTTTCCACGACATTACCGGATATGAATCTGTCTGCAATCTCATAACCTCCTTCAAGAGGATTATAATAGATTCGTCCGTCCAAATCAGAAATTATCTCATCTTCCTCCTTATCAGGAAGAAGCGAACATATATAAGGCAAATTCACATCACCGTACTTGTTCAGTGATGCTGCAAGTCCTTCAAATGAAGTCGTAACAGTCTTGACCTCATTCACTTGAAACGAAACAGGATGGTTGAAAATATCAGCCTTTATAAACTGTCCTTCACATGAACGTTCAAGAAAAAGTATCTCAGTAGAACCTGGATCCATTTTCAGTACATCCAGATTCTTTTTCGTATTCAAAAAACCATAGAAGCCTACAAAATCATCATAAATCCGGTTCAGTTTACTGCGTTCCTCCTTATCTTCCGTTCTTGTTTCACTCTCGTTGTCGTACAGACGATGATAACAATCCCTTAAATCAATGTACTTGCCTAATTTTGTCAATTGACTGATTGGAAGATCAAGCGGATTGAAAGTCGGATTACCAAAGGAAGTATTCGACAGAAATCCCAGCAGTGTACCTTGCCTTACTATAGAACCGTCCTTCAGATGCGAAGACATCATTGTGGTATAAGGTCGTGGAGTAGTATCTATTATCGGTTTCGACTCTACCTTTGGTGGTATAATGTTACGCTTGCCATCATCTATAAGCAATTCAGAAAACAAGTCAAGCTGCACGTTGTTAGTCTGAACTTTCTTTGTTCTGCCTGAACGGTTGTTACCTTTGATTTGTCCGGCTTTCTGCTTGCCCGTTTGCTGTTTGCCAGTACGTTTTTTCTCAGATGGAGCCGGAGTAACCTTAGGAGTAGAAGCCTTTATTTCTTGATTAAACCGTTCCACTTCTTCAGCCCATGCCTGTATCGCCTTATCCGGAAGATTATAATCTTCATCCTCTACCATAACAGAAATGGGATGATGCTCATCATCAAAGTACACAGTCTGACCGTCCATTTTACGTGGAGACTCTATATCCGTTCTTGCACTTTCATACAAATCAAACAGAGTAAGAACCGGCACACCTTCAGGAGCTTTTTCTACTTCCGTACTCTTCTGACGTTCCTCTTCCTCAATCTCTTTCTTATACATGTAGGCATAAACGGAAGGATCCATATTCTCCTTCCTCCATTCCCGCAAACTCATTCCCTCCAGTTCTCTACATGCCCGTTCAAGACCTTCATCAAGCCAGTGAGCCTGAGAACCGGACAAAATAGTAATATATCCGTGTTTTGCGGCTTCCTGAAGAATAGCCTCTGTATTACTATCAATCTTAGCCATAGACTCATAAGCTTTCAAAGCATCGCCTATAGCCTTAACAGAAAGTTGAACAGGCTCTTTTATCTCTTCTGCTACAGCATCCACCACTTCAGGAGTATAACGGTTGCCTACATATTCTTTCAACTCCTGGATTTCATGAAGCTTAGCCGGTTCAAAATGAATATCACGTTCTATCCTTACACCTCTTACTTCAACTTCCTCAATCTCATGAAGAGAAGCATATCCAAGTTCCCATCCATAGCCCATTGTGGTCAGTGTAAACAAATCTCCTGTTTTCCTATCCGCTTCAAGCACATAACAAGTATATGCACCAAATGGCATGAAATATCTTATATAAGCTACCTTATCACCAATCAGTCCACCATCCGTTTCATACAGTGCAGGAATCTTATCAGCAACCTCCTTCGGCATATAGGTAAAAGCCTGTTTAGTTTCCATTTCACCTTGAAGTTTCTCCACATAGTCATCATCTCCATAGAACAGTCCTTTTGATAACTCATTTGATATATCCCTGTCCAGCTTTAGTTTCAAGTCACTACATATACCTTCAATTCCACCTTCATGGTTATATACCATACATTTCTTACCATAAGGATTAGTCGAAAGTTTTCTTGATGTAGCCACACAATTCTCCATGCTCTCCGTTGCAAACATGGCATTATGAGTAAACAACACCTTATCAGGATTATCAGGATCGGGAATATCAACCGTTTCTATAAACAAGCGTTCCTGTTCGGAAACAATACCTTTACCCGTATTTTTCTGCAAAACAATCAAATCACTGCCAACCTCTGTCCCAGCATTTTCTATAAATAAATTTTCCGGCAAACGGATAGCAGAAACAAGACTTGAATTATTCATCAGATACTCCCTAATAGGTTTGTTGGAGGGTGAATCCAACAAACCCTGTGAAGTAATAAAGGCAAGTATTCCACCTTCCCGAAGAGTATCAAGACCTTTAACAAAGAAATAGTTATGAATAGCACGAGTTGACAAGACCTTTGCTTCCTCCTTTGATTTGGAATATGCACGGTCATATACCACATAATTGCCAAAAGGAATATTACTGGAAATACAGTCGAAACGATTCATCAATTCAGGTGATATTTCCTCAAAACCACGATTGTGCAGAAAAACCTTTCCGGTACTGTTCAAAGCTTTCATTATCATTCCCGTGAGCAGATCCTTTTCAAAACAGAATCTTTCCTCTGCATTTTTCCCGAATGAGTTGATAAAAGAACCCATACCGACCGAAGGATCCAAAAAAGTTTCAAACCTGATACCGTTATCGGCAAAGCTTGATGCTATGGTATCAGTTACCCTTGTATCAGTATAGAAAGAAGTAAGTACGCTGGATTTGATACTATCCATGAGCAGTTTAGCCTGTATCGGATTTGCAGCACCTTCTTTAATTACCTGTTGTAACTCCTGAACCATCGGAAAAAGTTCAAGTTCCGATTTAGCCCATCTGGAACGGTCTGCCAATGTACTTGCCGGATTCAGGACACACTTCAATCCGCCAAACCCATTATATCTGCCAAGAATCTCCCTTTCCTCCTTACTCGGTATTCTTTTTTCTGCTTCAAGAAGCAATACTGTACGTATAGCCTCAATGTTGTTGCGGAGAACAACCTTCTTGTTATATGACATAGGCTATACATTTTATTTATTGTTCTTGAATTCGAATGACGTAGAACCGTCCTCCTTTAATATCAGTACGGCATTGAACTTCTTGCCTGCTTTGCTAACAAGCCCTTTCAGCGTAGTAGTATGACCTTGAGTAATAAGGCTTCTCACTTCCTTATCAGTGAGCATTTTACCACATACCTCCCTGAAAAGTCGGAACTCACAACCCTCAGAAGTACATTTAGCTACTTTAGGATAAATCTTTACAGAATTATTCTTGCAAACCGGACAAGTAAGCAGTTCTGTATTATCCTTTGAGACAATTGACGCTTCCAAAAGCTCCGTACATATCTGTCCGGTATAATCCTTTATTTCCTGGTTGAATCTGGCTGCATCATTCTCTCCATTCTCAATCTTTGCCAAGGATAGTTCCCACATACCCGTCATTTCAGCATTGGCGATTCGCTTATCCTTAACAATATCATAGACTGCCATACCTTTATCAGTAGGAACAAGTGTTTTCTTCTCACGTCTGATATATTCTCTCAGAAGCAGAGTTTCTATAATATTGGCTCTTGTAGCCGGAGTTCCAATACCACAACCGTCCATAGCCTTTCTTACCTCGCCGTCCTCGATTTCTCTTCCTGCATTCTCCATTGCAGAAAGAAGAGTCGCTTCAGTAAACAAAGGTTTTGGTTTTGTCTTATGTTCCGTCTCCTTCAATGAAGATATTCTAATGTTTTCACCCTCTTTAAAATCAGGCAAAAATTCAACTTCCTTATCTTCATCCTCTTCTTTTTCATTAAGCACAGCTTTCCACCCCTGATAAGTTACCTTTTCCGCTTTCAGAACAAAATCTACATCAGCACCATGTAATGTAACAGTCAATACATCCTTTTGTGACGTTTCAGAAAATGCTTCAAGCATTCTCGCCATTATCATACGGTAAATCTTATCCTCATTGGCACTCAACTGTTCAGGCTTATTACCTGTAATCAGTAGCGCATGATGGTCAGTTACTTTTGAAGCATCTACAGAACGTCTGTTCAGTTCATGTCTTAGAATCTCGAGAACAATATTTTCAAAACTGAAACCATCCTTTGAGAACTCTATCAGTCCACTGATTTCATCAAACACATCATCACCGATATATCTGCTACCCGTTCTCGGATAAGTTATAAGCTTCTTCTCATACAGACTTTGAGCAAGTGACAGCGTTGTATCCGCTGAAAAGCTGTATTTACGGTTTGCTTCTTTCTGCAAGGTGGTAAGGTCGTATAAGAGAGGTGGTTCGGTACGGACTGCCTTTCTTTCGACCTTCAACACGGAAAGACAGCCGTGTCCGTCAGTGGTGATGTTATCCGCAAGGATAGCTTTCACTGCGGACTGGGCTGTTTCCCTTCTATCGAAAGTAGTCTCTGATACAGCTTTCCATAGAATACCATCTTTATCCAGCATCGCTTCAAGTTTCCAATAAGGAACACTCTTAAACTCTTTGTTCTCGATATACCTTCTGCATATAATAGAAAGTGTAGGAGTCTGAACCCTTCCAAGTGAGAATCCGTTTTTACCTGCAGAGATAGACAAGGCACGGCTAGCATTTATGCCAACCAACCAATCAGCTTCACTGCGTGCCTTGCCTGCACTATAAAGATTGTCAAATTCATTGCCCGGGCGAAGCTTTGAAAGCCCCTCCCTGATAGCCTTATCTGTAAGACTGCTTATCCATAATCTTACATAAGGCTTGTCAGAATTAAGATAGGAATAAATATATCTGAAAATGAGTTCACCCTCACGACCAGCATCAGTGGCCACGATAATCTTTTCAGAACGATTGAAACAATTCTTGATAATCCCAATCTGCTTGACTGCAGCCGGATCATTTATATACTCTCCGTCCTTTCTTATTTGACGGACAATTAGACGGAACGGTTCAGGAAGCAACGGAAGATCCTCTTTTCTAAATCCCTCCACACCATACTGTTGTGGCATAGCAAGAGTAACAAGGTGGCCTATAGCCCAGGTAACAATATAATTGTTTCCTTCCATATACCCGTTCTCACGGCTGTCTGCACCAACAATAGCCGCCAGTTCTCTGGCAACTGACGGCTTTTCTGCAATAATACAAGTCATACCCATAGTACTGCAGATTAGATTTTACGACCTTTTTTCTTCTGAACCTCTTTCTTCTGTTTTTCAGTCGGCTCTATCTGTTCTTTTTTCAGAGGCTCCTTTACATGTTTAGTTGCCTCATTGGTCTTGCCTTCATTATTCACGGCAACCTGAGTCTTGTTTTCTTCAGCTACAGCAACAACCTTCGCTTCACCCTGTTCCTGTTTCCTGTCCGGATTCCATCTGTAAAACCTCGGTCGGTTTTCTTCCTTGTCAAACTTAACGTATGCATTGAAAGGCTGTCCGGCTCTATCAACCATATTCTTGATGTAGAGTGTACGTCCTTCATTAAGTGCAGCCTGCTGCTTTTCTGTAAGTTCCACTCCGCAAATTTTCCTTGAAACACCTTTCTGCTGTTCCTGATTTACATGCTGAGTCACACTCTGCCTTGGAGTATTGTCAAACTTGAATTCGATACCCTTCTTATCGGCATTAATCTGAATCTGAGCATTGAAAGGCTTACCGGCTTTGGAAATCATATTCTCCACAGCAACAGCCTTACCCATAGCAAGATCTGTTTTCTGTTGTTCGGAAAGCTTAACACCCTTAATTTCATCAGGGACACGCACACGGTCAGCTCTCAAAGCAATCAGTTCATTTGTTTGCTGGTCAACGGATATGAAAGCCTTGAACGGCTCTCCGTTTTTAGGAGTAACGTCAGCCAATCTTCCAAGATTACCCGTTTCACGGAGCATCTTCTTGTCTTCCTCTGAAAACTCAACACCCATGAAAGGAAAGTCCAACCGTGGTTCTTTTCTGATTGTATGAATAGCTAGTGCAAGATTACCGTCAGTTTCTTCACGAAAAGCAAGTCTGGCTTCCGTATAGATAGTCTTATCGCCAAAAGGAACTGCAATAGCCATCAAATTACTCTTTCCCCATC
>ENA-OPSK01001835-OPSK01001835.1-human-gut-metagenome-genome-assembly--contig:-NODE-1835-length-14368-cov-2.715713_pt1 | contig 14368 bp, 18 predicted proteins | sample MGYA00241807_ERZ501905 | MGnify/ENA primary metagenome ERZ501905 (study PRJEB25962, sample SAMEA2042111) | human gut metagenome | biome: human gut; feature: human-associated habitat; material: faeces...
AACCGCGCGGACTACGAAAGCGGCGCAGGACGGATGATCATCCGAGACGAGACGGGGCAGACGGTGGAGAAGATGAGCGCGTTTCTGCATGGCTTACAGGGGCAGGGGATTCGCCCGCGGTTCATCGTGGTAGACTATTTACAGCTCATCGTGAGCAAGGGGCAGGACAGGGTGCGCGAGGTTGGCGCAATCAGCCGCGGCTTAAAGCAGATGGCGCGGGACTGGGACTGCCCGGTTCTGGCACTTTCCCAGCTGAGCCGAGGACCGGAAGGGCGCGTTGATCATCGACCGATGCTTTCCGACCTACGGGACAGCGGCGACATTGAGCAGGATGCGGATGTGATTCTGTTCCTCTACCGTGACGAATATTATTTCCCGGACACGGAGAAGAAAAACTGTGCGGAGCTGAACATTGCGAAGCAGCGAAACGGCCCGACCGGCACGATTGCGCTGACATGGATGCCGAGAAGCACGACCTTCCGCAGCGCGGCAGGCTTCCGGGAGACGAAGGAAGCACCGCCAAAGGAATGGGTGCAGGAACATCTTTGATTTCAAGGCGGACGAGGTGATAACATGAAAAACGAGAAGCAGGAAAGCCCGGCGGCAGAAATTCTCTGGCTGCGAGGGCTTCGCGCCTTTGTGGCGGAAAACAGTACAGAGCGGCTTTTGGCGGAGGCGGATGCCCTAGATGCGGCACGCGTGGAGACGGAGGCGGACAAGCAGGCGCTTTTCCTGCGGACGCTTACGCTGATAGAGAGAGGGGAGAAGGCGGACTTTTACAGCCGAGTGCTGCAATATGCGGAGCTGAGAGAAAGAGGGGAGAGGGGCGGCGCGGAGCAGGCAATCCGCAGGGGGAGCTGCAGCAGATGGAAAGAGGGATTTCGGAGCATTATGAAAAGCTGAGGGAGGGGTGCAGGTGACAACAAAGAAAGAGATGGCGCGGCTGATAGAGCAGATGGCGGACACACCGGAGGCAACGCAATGGCTGCGGGAGAGAAACGAGGCAATGCGCAGGAGCCTGCGGGACATTTCGCTTTCTGCGGTGCAATATGACGCAGCGGGGGGCAGGAGCGGTCACGGAGACAGCACAGCCGAAAAGGTTTTGAAGCGAGCGGAGACGGAGGAGCGGATCCGCACCAACGAAAGAGCGATTCGAGACAGGCTGCGGCTGCACTCTGACCTCAGCCTTGTGATGGCGGAGGCGCTGACAACGGAGGAGCGGACAATCATCTGGGGGAAGCATGCGGAGCGCCTGGCATGGGAGCGGGTGGCACGGAAGGCGAGACTTTCCAGAACTGCCTGCTTTCGGAAGGAGGCGGAGGGGATGGAGAAGCTTTGCAGGGCTTGGGATGTGCATAGGGAGAAGGAGGAAAAAGAAAAAAGCAAGGATGTTTAATCCTTGCTTTTTTTTAATGCTGCTGTTTTGTGGGTGAAAGAGTTTCCTGCCTGATTGCATCCAGCTTTTCCAAAATGAGCAGCTTCGCCCCGTGTGGCTTTTATTCGACTGCTACCAGTTCCATGCCATCGGATGCCACATCCGGCAGGAAGGTGCCCAAGCTATCGAACGGGATAAACAGGTTTTTCCCATCGAAGCTTTGGAAGTGTGCAAGCGTTCCGGCTTCTATCATGACATATTCATTGAAATCCGCAAAGTTGAAATAGATCCCGCCGATATGGTAATATGCCGCAGCCTCTGCGGCGGTTTCCTGCTTGAGCTGTGCAAGGGTCATTGTGAGTTGTCCGTTTTCGTCTCTGTATCGTTTCATGGTGGTTGCTCCTTTCGTTGTTCTTATACAAGTACCACAAATTTTTTTGTAGGATTATCTTTCACAAGTTTCTTGATTGCATTATTTAGTTTTCTTGTTGTAAAATCATCAGCATACCAAGTTTTTATAATATGGGATTCGTTGCCTTTTTCTACGAGAGAAACGATATTTGCTACTTTCTTGATTGTTACTGTCATGATTTCATCCTCCTTTGGTTTTGCGGTTTTCTTAACTTCTTGTACTTAGTATATCACTAGAAATAGTGATAGTCTATTGACATTATCACTAAAATTAGTGACGGTGATTTGTGCATATTATCACTTGAAATAGTGATATACTTTTGTTATGATAAGAATACGAAAGAAGGAGGTGCATAAAATGGGTATCAGCTATGACAAAATGCTGAAGCTATTCCAAGAAAGGGGTATCACAAGCTACACGATGAGGAAAGAAAAAATCATCGGGCAGGCAACCTGGAAGAAGATTCAGGAGGGCGGAAACATTGACACAAAGAGTCTGGGTGCCTTATGTGGGTTTCTGGACTGCCAGCCGGGGGATTTACTGGAATATGTGAAGGATTGAAAGGAAGTGGATGGAATGAGTGAGAGAGAAATGGCGGCAAGCTTACTGGAAAGAGTACCGGATTACAAGATGGGTTATGTATTGGCATATTTACAGGGGATAACAGCGGACGAGGCTGCGGATGATGCTTTTTGCGAAAGGATGTACGAAAGCTATCTGAATGACCCCGACCCGGAGAAAGACGTTACCTATTCTTTAGAGGAGTGCAAAAAGGAATGGGGGCTTGATTGATGTACAGAATCATCATCAAAAAGAGGGCGAAGAAATTCATTGACAAGCTGCCCAAGCAGGAGAAGCTCCGCCTTGTAACAGCCATTGAAGAATTACCGAACGGCAGCGACATTAAGAAAATGAAAGGGCATGACGACCTGATGCGGCTGCGGGTGGGTGATTATCGTGTAGTTTATACGGTAGACAACGGAGAATTGATTGTATTAGTAATTGATGCAGGAAACAGGGGAGAAATTTACAACAGATATTGAACGGAAAGCGCTGCGGAAATGCAGCGTTTTTTTATTTTCTGCGAAAAAATGTACGATTTGGGACGATTTGGGACGATTTGGAACGATTTTGTACGATTTGGAACGATTTTGTACGATTGATATGATATAGTGGTATACAGGAGAGCTCGCGAGGGTTCTCCTGTTTCATTTTATTCCTCCTGGGGCGGCTGCCGATTTCGGCGGCTGCCTTCCCTGCATAAAGAGGGGGGAGGGGCTGCATAAAATGCGCCAAAGCGGCATTTCAGGGGGGTTATTTAACTCTTTGGGGAAGTGTTAAGCAGAGGCGGCGGAAAAAGGGTTTCTTCCTAATAAGGCGGAGAAAAAGAAATATTTAACACAATGTTATGTTATGTTAAATAAAAAAAGAGCGAGGAAAGCGGCGAAAAGTATTGAGATTTCGGGCTTTCTTGGCTCTTTTGCATTTATGCGGCATTATGCGCGCGGAAATTTATGCAAAAAAAAATCGGCACCGAAAATGGCAAAGTGCCGAAAAAAGGGGGGTGAAAAGGTGGCGAGCAGCAACGAAAAAAAGATTTATGAAAACATGAAAAGCCTTGAAGAATGGGCATTTGCGGGGCTTTCACAAAAAGAAATGGCGGAAATGCTGGGGATGGCATATTCTACTTTTAGGAAACTGAGAGGGGAAATTCCGGCACTTTCGGCACTCTTGAAAAAAAGTGCCGATTTTTTAAAAGCGGAGCAGAAGAAGGAAGTTGAGAGCGTGGAGGTTTCGCTTTTAAACCGATGCTTAGGCTACAACGCGGACATCAAGAAGCACATGAAGGTGAAGAAGCCGATGCAGGGAGCAGACGGCAAGGTTCTGATGGACGCGAACGGGAAGGTAATCACGGAGGAAGTGCTGGAGGAAGTGACGGAGCAGCAGCACGTTCCTGCGGACGTAGGGGCAATCAAATTTTATCTTTTGAACAAAGCAAAGGACAAATGGAAGGAGAACCCCGACAGGCTGGAGCTGGAGAAGAAGCGCGTGGCGAAGCTGGCGGAGCAGGCGGCGAGCGGCGGCGGCGTGAGCGGAAAGACGATAGAAGAAATCTTAGAGGAAGCGGAAAGCGGTGGAGCAGATGCCGAAGTATGACGTTTTACGAGATGCGAAGAAATACATTGAAGCCTTTCTTTGCATCAAGACAAAGGAAAGCGAGATTGTACCCTTCCGGCTGAACTCTGCGCAGAAGCGATTATATGAGTGCATCAAGGAGCAGCAGGCTGCCGGCAAGCCGATCCGCATTATCATACTGAAAAGTAGGCAGATGGGGTTTTCCACGCTGACGGAGGCGTTAATTTATTACAAAACGGCGACCAGAAGCAACGTGAACAGCTTTATCATCACGCACAAAGACGATGCGACAACGAACCTTTTCAACATGAGCAAGCTCTTTCAGGAGAGAAACCCGGCGAGACCGCTTTTAAAGAACAGCAACGCCAAAGAACTGATTTTTGAGAATCCCACGAAGAACCGGAGGGAGAAGGAACGGCTGCCGGGGCTGAAAAGCAAGATAAAATGCGCGACAGCCGGGGGGAAGGGCGTGGGGCGAAGCGACACCTTAACAAACGTGCATGCCTCGGAGCTTGCCTTCTGGCCGGGAGCGATTGCGGAGACCTACGCCGGACTGATGCAGGCGGTGCCGGCGACAAAGGACAGCATGGTAATCATAGAGAGCACGGCGAAGGGGTTCAACTTCTTCAAGGAGATGTGGGACGATGCGGTTGCTGGGCGAAATGACTATGTACCCTTTTTTGCGGCATGGTTTGAAATGGACGAATACCGCAGGGACTACCACGGGGAGCAGCTGACGGAGGAGGAAGAAGCGCTCAAGGCTGCTTTTGGCTTGGACAACGAGCAGCTGATGTGGCGCAGATGGTGCATCCGTAACAACTGCAACAATGACATGGATCTATTCCACCAAGAATACCCTTCAACACCGGAGGAGGCATTTATTGCAACGGGTGCAGGGGTATTTGACAACAAGGCAATCATCATACGGCTGCGGACGATGGAGGAGAGCCCCAGAAGGGGACGTTTTACTTATGTGGAGACGCAGAAGCGGCTTGACCGTATTCTTTTGCAGGAGCGGCGCTTTACCGAGGACGAAAAGGGGGAGATTCTTCTTTTCAAGGAGCCGGAGCAGGGCAGACCCTACACGCTGGGAGGAGACACGGCAGGAGAAGGGAGCGATTCCTTCACGGTGCAAGTGATTGACAACATTACAGGGGAGCAGATGGCGCGGCTGAAATGGCAGAGCTGCGACGAGGACAGCTATGCAAAGCAGGTCTACTGCCTTGGGAGATACTACAATGACGCACTGGCGGCGGTGGAAACGAACTTTTCCACGCACCCACAGAAGGTATTGGAATACTTACATTACCCGAAGCTTTATGTAAGGGAGATTTACGACAACTACGAGGGCAGGCTCAGGAAAAGCTTTGGCTTCCAGACGAACGGGCTGACGCGCCCTGTACTGGTGGCAACGATGCAGGAATTCATGCGGAGCAACCTACACCTAGTGCATGACAGGGACACGCTGCATGAAATGCTTTCCTTCATTCGCAACGAAAAGGGGAGAGCGGAGGCGGAGCAGGGCGAGCATGACGACCTTGTGATGGCTTACGGCATTGCACTGATGGCAAGGGCGAGCGGACAGCAGCGGATGGACATGCCGGAGGAAAAGAAGGAGAAGAAAGCGAAGTGGACGGCGGACATGTGGGAGGACTACCGGAACGCCAATGCGAAGGAGAAGGAATATCTGAAAGAAAAATGGGGTGTGCCTTGGTAGAAGGGGGGTGATGGCGGTTGAAGTATGTGATGCCCATTGAGGACAGAAGGATGGTGGGCGTGATTGGGGACTATCTGCGAGAGCGAAATGAGCGGGACTATGTGCTATTTATGACAGGGGTGTACCTTGGGCGCAGAATCAGCGACATTTTACAATACAGGGTGCGCGACCTAAGAGGAAAAGACCGCATTGCCATTGCGGAGCAGAAAACAGGGGAGACAATCCTATTGCCCATCAACCCACATTTGCAAAAAATATACAGGGATTTCTTCAAGGGAAAGAAGGACTACGAATTTGCCTTCCGCAACAGCAGGAGCAAGCAGAACACGCCGATTTCCAGAATACGGGTATGGCAGATATTGAACGAGGCGGCGGACGCGGTAGGCTACAAGGAAAGCCTAAGCTGTCACACGCTGCGGAAAACCTTCGCTTACTGGCTATACATGGACACGGGGGGCGACATTGTGATGGTGCAGGAGGTGCTGGGGCATGCTGACCCAAGCATTACGAGAAGATACATTGGGATTGACCAGCAGAAAAAAGAGAAGGCAATCAATAGCTTGAAGTTTTAGGAAAGGAGGGAACAGCTTGGACAGGAAGAAGAACGGGCAGGGAAAGCTGCCGATGTGGCAGGAGAGACTACGCAGAAACAGCGCGGCGATGCGCGAGGAATTCGAGCGGATGGACAAGAGAACTGCCCTTTACAACGGGACGCGCGAGATTGAGAAAACACCGGACGCAAAGAGCAGCAGGGCGGCAGCACTTGCCACGGGGGTAAGAAACATCGTTGCGGAGCTGATGGAGGCACAGGTGGACAGCAGCTTTCCCATGCCGAAGGTGACGGCAAGGCGGCAGGAGCATGAGGAGCTGGCGAAAACACTGGAGGATTTCCTGCGGAACGAAACAGACCGCCTGCCCTTTGAAATGCTGAACGACATGGACGAGCGCATCACGCCCATTCAAGGAGGAGACATCTTCCTTGTGGAATGGGACAGCGACAGACACACCCACGAGACCAGAGGGGAGCTTTGCGTGAGCCTGCTGCACCCCAGACAGGTGATTTTCCAAGACGGGGTGAACGAAATCAACGACATGGATTTTATCATTGTGCAGATGGGAATGTCGAAGAAGCATGTGAAGGAAAAATACGGCGTGAGCGTGGCGGACGAGACAGAGAGCGACCCCCAGAGCAGAGGCGGCAGAAGCACGGCGGAGGACGTTGTGACGGTGAATTTCGGATATTTCCGCAATGACAAGGGCGGCATTGGGCGTTACACCTGGGTGAATGACATGGAGCTGGAGGACTTGGAGGACTACCAAGCGCGAAAGATGAAGCGCTGCACGAAATGCGGGGCGGACATGACAGGCTTGGAGAAATGCCGACACTGCGGCAACGAAAAGGCGGAGGACTACGACAGCGACGAAATGGAGCTTTACGAGGACATTGAGACGCGGAACGGCGTGATTCCCATGATGACGGAGGAGGAAACCTATCCGGAGGGAGTAAGCGAAAGCGGCTTGATGATGGACGAATTCGGGAACGCCTACGAGGCTGAGCCGATGCTGACGGAAAGACCGACAAGGATTCCCCGATACAAGCCCGACATTTACCCGATTGTGATACGCAAGAACGTGAGCAGCTGGGGGAAGGCACTGGGCGACAGTGATGTTGACAAAATTATGGACCAGCAGAACATGATTAAGAAATGCGACAGCCGGATTCAGGAGAAGCTGGACAAGGGCGGCAGTATTCTGACGCGAGGGGAGAAAACGGAGGTTTCCAAGACGGACGAGCAGCTGCGCGAGGTGATACTGGAAAGCCCACAGGAGCTGACCTTGTTCGGGATACATAATTTACAGGTGGACACCTCACAGGATCAGGCGATTGCCGAGGCGAATTATGAGCAGGCAAGGCGCATTTTGGGAATCACGGACAGCTATCAAGGCAGACCCGACCGCACGGCAACGAGCGGCACGGCGAAGCAGATTGCGGTGGCGCAGAGTGCAGGGAGACTGGAGAGCAAGCGCATTATGAAAAATGCGATGTATGCAGACTTATATGCGGTAATGTTTCGCTTTCTGCTGGCTTACAGCGACGAGCCGCGGAGCGTGTGGCACAACAACATTGACGGCAGCACGACCTACAGCGAATTCAACAAATACGACTATCTGGCGCAGGATGCGGCAGGGGAATGGTACTGGCTGGATGATTTCCTTTTCAGCGTGGACAACACCTCAAGCCTTGCAGGGAACAGGGAATCCATGTGGCAGGAAATCCGCATGAATTTGCAGACGGGGGCATTTGGCGACCCGAACGACCCTGAGACGCTGATTATGTTCTGGGAGATGATGGCAGGGCAGCACTACCCCGGCGCGGCAGAGATTCGGGAGAGACTGGAGAAAAAGAGACAGGAGCAGCTTGCACAGATGCAGATGCAAGAGATGCAGATGCTTCCGCAGGAGACACAACAGATGCCGACGCAGCAGGTGGCTGATGTGGGGGTGGAGGATGCAAGCGGGAACATAATGAGCATGATGGACGGCATGACAGGAGGTGTTTCAGGTGGAATGTAAGGAATGCGGCGTGGAGCTGATGATTGCCGACAGGGGAAAGCTGCTGTTTGAAAATGACGACAGGGCGGATGCCCCGACAAAGGCATATTACAACTACAAATACAGCTGCAGAAACCCTGCATGCGTGAACTGCGGCAAGGTGGTTGCAGAGGAAAAGGTATACATTGATTAAAAGGCTGACTGGAAACAGGCGGCTTTTTATATTTAAACGCCATGCGCAGCGGAGGGAAACCAAAATGCGTAGACTGGTAGCGTGAAAAGGGATTTTTCAAAGCGGAAGGGGGTGAACGATATGAGAAAGCATGGAAACGGGCTGGAGGTTGGCAGAGCCGGCACGATGGAAGTGAAGGCAACAAAGGGGGCTGAAAGCACAAAAGCACCCAAGAAGCAGACAGGCGGAGATTTGAGAAGCACTAAGCGCTAAGTCAAAATCAGGATTTTGATTTGGAAGAAGGAGGAAAGCAGAATGGCAGGATATGACGAAGATTTCTGGGGCGAGGACTTCTTGGAAGGCGAGGAAACCACAGAAACAGAAGTAGGGACAGAGGGAGAAGAAGGCACAGAGGGCACGGAAGGCACGGAGGGTGCGGAAGGTGCAGCAGTGGACGTTGACGGCGAAGGCACAGAGGACACGGAAGGCGGAGAGGGCGAGGACGAGGGCTTCAGCCCCGACCTTTTGGCACGCATTGAGGCGGAGACACAGAAAAGGGTGGACGCACGCATTGCGAGGGAATTTGAGGGGATTTTGAACCCCTACACAAACCAGCCCATCCGCACAGAGGCGGATTTGACTGCTTACCGCAGTGCATTTGCGGCGGAGGAGCAGAGACAGCAGCTGGAGGAAATGGGCGTTTCCAAGGAGGTTTTGGACAGCTACATTCAGAACCACCCTGCCATGCAGCAGGCACAGCAGGTGATCCACCAGCAGGAGCAGCAGGCGGCAAACGACTTTATGGCGAAGGAATTTGAAGCGATGAAGAAGGAATTTCCGGACTGCGGACTGGAAAGCCCCCAGCAGCTGAATGAGACAGAGGCAGGCAGGCGCGCCTTGCAGATGTGGGCGAACGCACCCGGCATTACGCTTGCGGATGCCTACGCGGCAACGCACAGAAAAGAGCTGAGCAAAAAGCAGAGCGCAGCGGCAAAGCAGGCTGCCATGAACGAGATGAACAGCAAGGGACACCTGCGCCAGACGAAGGGGAGCAACGCAAAGGGGGACGTGCCGGCAGAGATTGCGGAAGAATACAAAAAATATTTCCCCAATGCAACACATGAGAAGATTGCGGAAATGTATTGGAAAAACCAAAAAGCAACGGAATAAGAAGGAGTTGAGAGAACATGTTTAAAGTGAAAGACAGACAGAACAGCTGCGTAGAGCCTTTTGAATTTTTGCCTGCAAAGGACAGCGAGGTTTACGCACTGGGAGAGGCATTAAGCTACACAGACAAGGTGACAAAATGCGGCGCAACGGAAAAGCCCACACACATTTGCATGGGGCCTGCGGATGCGGGCGTGGTTCCCGTGATGCCTGTGCTGGCAACGACAAGATTTGAAGTGCCCTATGACGCAAAGCCCACGGCAGGGACTGCGGTGACACTGGGCGCGGCAGGGCTGAGCGTGACAGCGACCACGACAAGCGGTGTTTTCACTGTGACGGATGTGGACGAAGCGGCGGGCGTGTGCTGCGGCTTTTTCAAGTAATCAATTTAACATAACGGGATGCAGTCAGAGGATGACTGCTTTTTTATTGCAAAAAAAGGAGTGAAGAACATGAGCGGAATTATCTTTTCTCAGGCGAGCGGCCTGAATGACAGCGTTTTTGGCAAGAGTCAGGAGCCTATCAAAAGCATGATTACGGCAGGCGTGGAAAGCTTTGAGGAAACCAGCCTGCTGAGCAAGATTTTCTACATGGACAAAACGAAGAATTTTGCGGAGAAATACGCAACGATGACAAGTCTGGGGAACTTTCAGGATGTTGGCGAGAACGGCGCGACACCACAGGACAGCTTTCAGGAGGGCTTCTGCAAGGTAATTGAACCCAGCACATGGAAGCTGGGCTTTTCCATCACAGCGGAAATGATGGAGGACAACAAAATCGGGGATATCAGCAATGCGGCGAAGCGTTTTACCACAAGCTACGGCAGAACGAGAGAGCAGTTTGGGGCGGCACTGCTTTCCAACGGACACAACGCCAAAATGAAATGGAACAAAAAGGAATACAGCATTACCTGTGCGGACGGAAAGCCCTTCTTCTTCAAGGAGCACCCCAGCAAGGTAGACGGCGTTTCGCTGAAGCAGAGCAACCTGTTTAAAGGAGCGTTCAGCGTGCTGACGCTGGATGCGGTGCAGGAGGCAATGCAGGACTTCAAGGACGACAAGGGCAACCTCTTGAACGTGAAGCCCGACACCATCATCATCCCCAACAGCGGTCCTCTGAAAAGAGAGGTTCTGGCGGCGGTCGGCAGTGAGCTTGACCCCAGAAACAACAACAACGCTTGGAACTTCCAGTGCGGCTTGTGGAATGTGCTGGTATGGGCGGAGCTGCCTAAGACCATCGGCGGCAAGCCTTACTTCATCCTAATGGACAGTGATTACATGCAGCAGTACGAATGCATGCCTTGGCTGGACAGAATCAAGCTGAAGGTGGACAGCTACATTGACCACAACACAGATGCCAATGTATTCAAGGGCAGAAGCAGATTTGCGGCAGGCTTCAACAACTGGAGAGGTGCGGCGTTGTGTGGCGAAGGTTTAACCGGAGGCACAGACCTGACAACACTGGTGTGAGTTGACGAAGGAGGCACGGGCGCATGAGCATTACTTGGAAGGAATTACAGGAAACGTGCCTGCGGAAGATGGACAGCTTGGACGGGGCAGCGCTGGCGAAGGACAGCAACAATGCGGCATACCTTTACGGTATGCCTGCCGCCGCCAATGAGGCATTGATGCTTTTGGCTACCAACGGGAGATACTGGAAGAAGCTGCTGACAATTACACAGAAAGAGGGGGAGACCGCCACAAAGGGAGAGCCTTTGGGCGGTTTTCTTGCCTACGACCTGCGGCAGCTGGCGGAGGGCTTTTACTGCATTGACAAAATCAAGCTGGCAAGCGGCACGGACTACGGCACCTATTCCGGCTACATGATGGAGGGTGACCATGTGCTGCTTTTGCCGGCAGAGGACGAAGGGACGTTCCGTGTATGGTACAACGCATACCCCACGCGGATTACGGCGGAGACAGCGGCAGACTTTCCCATTGACCTGCACGAGGAGGCGGCGCATTATGTGGCGCACTACATGGCAGGGCAGCTTTTCAAGCATGACGACATCAGTGTAGCACAGATTTACATGAACGAATTTTTTGAATGGATGGAGCGGCTTGCGGAAAGCGGACGAAAGGCAGACGGCAGGAACGCCGGCAGCGGCGGCTGGACGAGTGTAAAAGGATACTATTAAGCCGCTAAGCGGCTAACTTGAAAGCAGGCTTTCAAGTTGGGGGACAGAGGAATGAACAGATCAGTTCCGGCGCAGGCTTGAAACTGCCTGTTCTCCTCGACGGAAGTGAATTCCGTCTGCGGATGAAATGCGGGGCTTTGCCCCTGCGCCCCATAAAGATAGGAGTGATGAAAATGGGGAGATTCAGTGTGCCTTCCTCTCCTGCCAGAAATGTGGTGAAGATTGAGACCTTCAAGGGGGTTGACCTGAACAGCAGCCCCAGCAACGTGGAGATTACCCGAAGCCCCAACGCGCCGAACATGATGCGAGATGTGCCGGGGAAGGTGCGCAAGCGGCAGGGCTACGAAAGAATTGCACAATTTTCCGGCAAGCGCATCAACGGGGTTCACATTCTCAGAAGCGCAGAGAAGAACGAGGAGAAGGTTTTGATTCATGCAGGAGACAGCCTTTATCTGGAGGGGAAGGCGATTTACACCGCCATGGCGGACGAGAGAAGCGTGGGTCGGCAGTTCTACGGAAAGCTATTCATTTTTGACGGGAAGAAGGCACTTTGCTACGGCGAATTTGAAACAGAGGAAAAAGCCACAGCAGAGACGGAGACGAACAAGGAGGAAAAGCCGAAGGCGTTCATGGTGAAGCCCTTAGAGGATGCGGCATACATCCCGACGGTGATTATCAGCCGAAAGCCGACAGGCGGCGGCACAACGCTTGAGCCACTCAACCTAATCCGGCGGAAATGGAAGGAAAGCTTCCTTTCGGACGGGTCGGCGAAGGTGTACCAGCTGACGACAACGGAGCTGGACGCGGACAAGGTGACCGCACGCATCATGACGAAGGAAGGCGAATGGACAGAGAAGAAAGAAGGCACAGATTTCACGGTAGACAGAAAAAAGGGAACTGTGACCTTTACGACCGCACCGGGGGCAAGCCCTGTGGTGGGGTATGACAATGTGGAGATTACGGCGGCAAAGACACGAAAGGGCTACGCCGAGAAAATCAACAAATGCAAAATTATTTCGCTTTTCGGCGTGAACGGGGCAATGGACAGGATGTTTCTTTCCGGCAACCCGGACTTTCCGAACCGAGACTGGTACTGCAAGATGGCGGACGGGTTTTTCTGGGGCGACCTCTGGTACAGCACGCTGGGGCAGGACGGTAGTGCGATTGTTGGCTACAGCATTATCAACGACCGCTTGGCCGCACACAAGAGTGATGCAGAGGAGGGGCGAAACGTCATCCTCCGCAAGGGGGAAATGGGCGAGAAGGACGCAACCTTCCCCATCATCGGGACGCTGACAGGGCGTGGGGCTTTAGGCAGCCACACCTTCGGATACCTCGGAAGCGAGCCTTTATTCCTGACGGACATCGGCATTATGGCAATTACGGCGGCGGACTTGACGGGGGAGAAATACAGTCAATCGAGAAGCTACTACATTGACAATGCGCTGACGGCGGAAAAGGGACTTGCGGATGCGTACGCATATATCTGGCGTGATTTTTACCTCATCAGCACCGGAGGGGGCAGGGTTTACCTTCTGGACGGCTTACAGAAAAGCTACGAGAGGGACAACCCCTACAGCAGCTTTCAATACGAATGCTATGTTTGGGAGAACGTGCCGGCAAGGGTTTTCTGGGAGGATGCCGAGGGGCGGCTTTGCTTTGGGGATGCCGAGGGGAACCTCTTCCGATTTTTTGACGATGTGACGAACCAGAAAAGCTACAACGACAACGGCAAGGCGATTTCAGCCAGATGGGACACGGCGGAGCTTTCCGGAAAGCTTTTCTACAAGAACAAAAACTTCCGCCGGCTTGACTTTGTGCTTGCGCCTGCGATTGCAACGGGGGCGAAGGTTTTTGCACAGGTGAAGGGGGTCTGGAGTGAGATTTTCGACAGCGGCGCGCGGGCGATGTACTTCGATTTCACGCACATCAACTGGGAGAGAATCAACTTTTCGACAGACGACACGCCCAGAACGATTGGCGGCAAGATAAAAATCAAGAAGGTGGACAAGGTTGCATTCAGCCTGCGGAACGAACAGCTGAACGAGCCATTCGGGATTTATTCTTTAGCCATGGAATACACAGAAAACGGTAACTACAAGGGATAAAGGGGGTTATTATGGCAGATACGAAAAGAGAGGATGCGGCGGCATACGTCATTTTGGACAGCGCGCTGAACGGGAAGGGCGTTTCCGCCCAGACGAACCCCATGGAGAAGCCGGAGGACGAGGCGAAGGCGGTGTTTGACGAGCTTTCCAAGGATATCATCATTCCTGCCTTCAACCGCTTTGTGCTTTTCATGGCGGCGCAGCTGGGGATGATTGACATGACGAAGGACGCGGACAAGCCGATTTCCGCCGCGATGCAGACCGCCCTTGACAAAAAGCAGGACAGGGAGAAGCGAACCGGGAGCGAGACGCTTTACAAGGTGCTGACGGACAACAACTTTACGGATGCGGCGGCGGAGCAGCTGGCGGCGGCCTTTGCGGCACTGCACGAGCATGCGAACAAGGCACTTTTGGACAGGCTGACACAGACGGACATTGACAACTGGAACGGGGCGAACGTGCTGACGAAGGACAACACCACGCCTTACGAGCCGAGGGGCGAATATCAGCCGGCTACGGTGCGATTTGTTCTGGACAGAGTGGTTGCGATTGGGGCGGCAGACATGCAGGCGCGGATCTACGACCCACAGA
>ENA-OPSK01001851-OPSK01001851.1-human-gut-metagenome-genome-assembly--contig:-NODE-1851-length-14258-cov-4.091882_pt1 | contig 14258 bp, 6 predicted proteins | sample MGYA00241807_ERZ501905 | MGnify/ENA primary metagenome ERZ501905 (study PRJEB25962, sample SAMEA2042111) | human gut metagenome | biome: human gut; feature: human-associated habitat; material: faeces...
CAGATATTATCGTAAATGAACAAGGACAGGTTATTGCAGAAGATTTATGGCATGGCTTTAGTCCTGAAGCAATGAAATTAATTGGAGAATATTTATTAAGCAAATCTCTATATCAGAAGAAAGAAGCTGCATATCTCTTGCCAGATAACGGTTATTTTATGATTCATGAAACAGACGGAGGATATGATTACACATTTTACAATCATGAGTTTAAAGAATTGGATGGAGGGGTTTATGATAATCCAGAGGTTTCGATTGCAGAAGCGACAGAAGATATTTTAAATGATGAAGGAATAACTATTGAAAATATTCGTGAGACGGATTATGAGCAGCTAGAACAGGACATTGAAGAAGCAGAGTATATAGTAAAAGTTGATTTTTATGTTGCGGAATGTTCGGAATTTCCATCATTAGGTGAATACCATGAGGGATTAACACTCGATGAAGCAATAAAAATATATGAAAAGATACCAGAAGAAAGGATGCATGGCAGAAAAGGAATTGGTATTGACTTACATTTTCCAGAAGAAAATTTATATCCGGGAAAATGTAGCTTGTTTGAAGGCGGAGAGATTTGTAGGGAATTTCTTGATATAGTACCTTTTTACAAAGAAAACAAGGAAGTTCAAAAAGCAGTAAATTATTTAGAGAATCATTTTAATAAAAAAGAAAAATCGTTGATGAAACCTAAAAAACCAGAACAGGCTCCAAGATTATAAAGGGGGAATGATGTATGGCAATGACATTACCAACTGCAGAAGAACTGTTTGGAGAAACTGTCCGAAAAGTTTCTTCTACACCACAGGAATGGCTAAAGTTTTTAAATACAGCATCTCGTGTATATCAGTATACTTTTGATGCCCAGCTTATGATCTATGCCCAGCGACCAAATGCAATAGGATGTACAAGTTTTGAAAAGTGGAAACAAATGAATCACTATGTTAAAAGGGGAACACAAGGAATTGCCCTTATTGTCAGAAATGGCGAAAATAGAAAGCTTCGTTATGTATATGATTATAGTGATACAGGGGTGGCTTCCAATATTCCAGAAACCGATATAAGAAAACCTTATATCTGGAGTTTGGGAGAAGACGGGCAGGAAGATTTATGTGACTATATTAATAATAAATACAATATACGACCACAAAATAAAGATTTAGGTTTGGTATTAAAACAATTAATAGAAGAAACGGTTAATGATGTGATAGATGATGAAATATCAGAAATCTTGAAGGAAAAACAAGGGTCTTATCTTGAAGATTTAGATATAGATACTATCCGCAAAGAATATCGGGAGTTATTTATTCATTCTGCCTGGTATATGCTTTTAAGACGATGTGGGGTAGAACCCGGAGACTATATGTATTTAGAGGATTTTCGGGCAATTACTGATTTTAATAATATCAATGTGATTTCTTGTTTAGGAACACCTGTAAGTGAGCAATGTTCTTTTGTATTGAAAGATATATCCCGGTATTTGTGGCAGAAAAATTTACAAAAAAACAGAGCAGAGTCTATTGTACAAAGCAATCAAAGGGAATATAATAAAGATAATAAAACACAGGAACAAAAGAGAGGGGTGAACAGAAATGACGTTGACATACACAAAGAAGGAGGACGGACTGCTGTATCCGGATCTGGAATTAAAGGAAGCTCCGAAGGGATACATCGGGAAATACGGAGTAATGAGAGCCGATTATCTGGAGCAGCATCGGAAATCAAGGTATACGGCGATGATGATGACCGGGGAAATCAATCAACATATGATAGACATTCAGAAACAGGCAGAGGAGAGAATGGACGAACTGATGCCAGAACTGATGAAGATAGCAGGAGCAACAGAGGAACTGAAGGCAGCCGATCAGATGAAGTGGGTCGGACTCGTAAACAACTGCAAACAGCAGGCGGAGGAGATAATCAAAGAAGAGATTATATACAGTTAAGCCTTTTCCCGGAAAACCCACAAGAGCAAGCTGAGTATGGAACAGCAGCAGGTAATACACCTGCTGCTGTTTTTGCATTCCCGGATAACTATATTGATGAATGTCTGAGAACAGGTGGTAACAATGAACTTTCGTTAGAGTATGTCCTGCTTGATCTGGCACAGGAAAACCCTCAAAAAATACTTGCAAAAGATTTAAAAGAAAACTGGAAAGGTGGAAAAGGGCTTGCAATGCCAGACGGCATAAAAGTGAGTGTCTGGTATAACGAAGAAGGGATTTCTTTTCGCAGAGGCAATGGTGCAAGAAAGAATCCTGAAAGGCTGTTATCATGGGAGGAAGCTGCCGAACGGATAGAAATTCTTTATAGAAATGGGCAGTTTACCACAAGAGAATTATCAGAAAATGCAATAAGTACGATTCGGGAAGAAACGGCAGGACTTATTGCATTTTTTTATAAAGAAGATATGGGACAGTCCCGATGGGGAAACATCCATAGTGAAGCTGTCATATCAATCATTGAGGAGTTAAAAGCGACTGCCAGTATAAAAAAGTTATACGATGAGATTTCACTTTTTGGAACAGCTAGAGCAGGTAGCATAAGCCAATGGCAGGAAAAAAGATGTGAGAATCTGGCAGAGAGACTCTATAAGTTAGGGAATCTGTCTCCTCTTGTTCCACAAAATGTACAGGAAATAGCTCCAATGGTATTTATCACAGCAGATGAGATAGATAGATTATTGCAGGAAGGAGGTATTGTTGAGGGAGGAAAAAGAAGAATACTTTCTTTCTATCAACAGGAGCCTGCGCCGGATACCAAAACAGCAATTAATTTCCTGAAACAGGAGTATGGTATGGGAGGTCATTCCCATTCTATATCAGAAAGCCGGAATTCAAACGAATGGCACGATGCCAAAGGATTTCATTTAGAAAAAGGAAACGTACAAAAGAAACTGACATGGAAAGAAGCAGAAAAACGTATCCGTACTTTAATAGAAAATAAAGAGTATCCGTATATACATCAGGAAGCAAAAACAGAAACAAGGGAGAACGTGCCGAATTTCGGTACACAGGAAGAAAAAAAGGCAGATACCATTCAGTTCCAGATTGATTTCTCTGAACATGATATTTTAAGCCACTATGATAAGGAAAAGAAAGCCTATGTTACTGCTAAAATGTCTTTTGCGGCAGCAAACAGACTGTTTGCGGAGTTAGATGAACAGGAGATGGAGCAGCAGGAGAATGAGGGAGAAGGTTATTCTTATTACAAGACGGCATTTTCTATTTATGCAATTATAAATGGAGAAGAATATTCTTTCCAGGGAAGATATGACATAGGAAGTGAAGGAAAGTCCCTGATAGAACATATCCAGGAATATTATGATTACTGTCTGTCCCCAGATTGTATGTATAGACAATACTGGGAGGAAGATGGCATATTAGAGGAAAAGATAGAACAACTCACAAAGTATAATGAAAACTTTTTGCCGTATCTTGAAAAACACTTAGATCTGACACCTGCAGAACGGAAACAGATCACTGCGTTGATACATAAAGAAGAACCAGAAGTTTTACAGGATAAAAAGTATGAGATTATGGATACAGGTCGCATAGACTTTCCATTTGATGTACAGGAATGGACAAGGGAAAATAACGAGTTTGTTTTTTCTGGACGTAATAAATACTGTAAAAGCAGGAAAGAAGCCAGTGCATGGATAGAGGAACAGCAAAAAGAATCAAATCTTATTGAGATGGCTGTTGAAAGCAGCGAAGATTATGAAGATATTGCAGGTTCTTTTGTCACAGCAGTCGATACGGAAGGAAATAGAAAGCCTGTTTACCGTCTGATACAAAAGGGGAATGACGGGTTAGAAACGTATCTTCCAGAAACGATTCTCTTTTATAGTGAAAAGGAAGCAAAAAATTATATTAAGAGCCATGCGGATGAGATAAGAGAGATCAGTTATGACGAAATGATAAACTGGGCTGCAGAAATAAGAGAAGACAGGATTGCGGCAACAGAGATTCAGGAGGAAATCTTAGATACAGACAATATAGCCATCACTCCTGTTTCAAATGACAGGGGACAAAATTATCATATTCCGAAAGAAGAATTAGGGACAGGGACAACCCGTGAAAAATGCTGGAAAAATATCCTTGCGATTGAGACTGTAAAACAATTAGATCAGGAACAGCGCAAGGCAACAAGAGAAGAACAGGATATATTAGCAGATTATGTTGGCTGGGGTGGGATTGCAGATGTCTTTGATGTGAACAGATCACAATGGCAGGAAGAACGGGAACGGATACACACAGCCCTTACCCCGGAAGAATACCGTTCTGCAGAAGAATCTGTTTTAAATGCCCATTATACGCAGCCCCTTATCATTAAAGCAATGTATCAGGTATTAGAAAATATGGGATTTAGCCGGGGAAGGATATTAGAGCCTTCCTGTGGGATTGGGAATTTCTTTGGTCTTGTTCCAGAAAATATGGATGGTTCTACTTTATATGGTGTTGAATTAGACCGCATGAGTGCAAAGATAGCAGGCTATCTTTATCCTGAAGCAAATATCCAGAATATAGGATTTGAACGTACCAACTATCCAGATGGATACTTTGATGTAGCGATCGGAAATGTACCATTTGGAGATTACCGGGTAAATGACTCAGTTTATAACAGTCATGGATTTTTAATCCATGACTATTTTTTTGCAAAAACTCTGGATAAATTACGTGCTGGTGGTGTTGCTGCGTACATCACAACAAAAGGTACAATGGATAAAGAAAGTACAAAAGTCAGGGAATTTCTTTTTAAGAAGGCAGAATTACTGGGAGCTATCCGTTTGCCTAATACGGCATTTAAAAATGCCGGAACGAAAGTAACTGCGGATATTTTATTTCTGCAGAAACGGGAAAAAGAAATAGAAAATCCTGAATGGATCGCTGTTACAGAAGATGCACAGGGATTCCGTATAAACAGCTATTTTGTACAACACCCGGAAATGATATTGGGAACAATGCAGGAAATATCAGGACCATATGGAATGGAAACTACTTGTGTAGAAAAAGAGGGAGTTCCTTTAGGAGAACGGCTGCGGGCTGCTATATCACATATCACAGGACATATACCTGAAAGAGTGGAAGAAGAACGTGCCGAATTTCGGTACGGGGAAGAACAGCAGGCAGATGCACCCAATGCTTCCGAGGTACGGATGTACAGCTATGTACTATCTGACACGGGAGAGGTTTATTATAAAAATGAATCTGGTCTGGAACAAAAAGAGACAGCGAAAACAGCAAAAGCACGTATCACAGGTATGGTCGCAATAAGGGACTGTGTCCGTGAACTGATTCGATTGCAAATGGAGGAAACAGAGGATGCAGATACAAAGATTTCTGCAGAGCAGGCAAGGCTCAATGCGCTTTATGATTCGTATACTGCCAAATGGGGGCTGTTAAATAGTACGGCAAACAAAAGGGCTTTCTCGGAAGATTCCTCATATCCCCTGTTATGTTCTTTAGAGAAATTAGATGAAGATGGAAACCTTGACAGAAAAGCGGACATGTTCACGAAACGTACTATCCGAAAGAGCGAAACGATCACTCATGTAGATACTGCAAATGAAGCATTGGCAGTATCACTGGAGGAAAACGGAAAAGTTGACCTTGCTTTTATGTCAGGTCTGTGTGGAAAATCTGCTGAACAGATCACAGAAGAATTAACGGGAGTTATCTTTAAAAATCCGGATACGCAGGTATGGGAAACGGCTGATGAATATCTGTCGGGAAATGTCCGGGAAAAACTGCGTGTAGCAGAGAGAATATCAGAAAATGATACCGGCTATAAAAGTAATGTAGAAGCATTAAAGAAGGTACAGCCAAAAAAACTGGATGCTTCCGAGATTGAAGTCCGTTTGGGAACGATGTGGATTCCTCTGGAAGTATATGACCAGTTCATGAGAGAAACTTTCCAGCCACCACAATATATTAAAGATATAATCAAGCTGCAGTATTCCAAATATACAGGAGAATGGAATATCGAAGGAAAAAACACGGACAGAAGTATTTTAGTAACAAATACTTACGGAACAAAAAGGGCAACGGCATATCGTTTACTGGAAAGTTCTTTGAACCTGAAAAATATCCAGATATTTGATACTTACACGGATACAGAAGGAAAAGAACATAGAGAATTAAATAAAAAGGAAACGATATTAGCCAGCCAGAAACAGGATATGATAAAAGAAAAATTTAAAGACTGGATTTTTCGGGATAGAGAACGGCGGGAAATGCTGGTTTCTATTTATAACGAAAAATTCAATTCAATACGTCCAAGACAGTTTGATGGAAGGCACCTGGAGTTTCCTGGCATGAATCCAGAGATCACTTTGAAACCTCATCAGAAAAATGCAATCGCCCACCAGCTTTACGGCAGAAATACCCTGCTCGCCCACTGTGTAGGAGCAGGTAAGACGTTTGAAATGGCTGCTGCTGCAATGGAAGCAAAACGTATCGGACTTGCTCATAAATCCCTGTTTGTCGTGCCAAACCACCTTACAGAACAATGGGGAGCAGAATTTCTTACTCTATATCCTGCTGCCAATATCCTTGTGGCAACAAAAAAAGATTTCCGCCCGGAAAACCGAAAAAGATTCTGTGCGAGGATTGCAACAGGCGATTACGATGCGATTATCATCGGTCATTCTCAGTTTGAAAAAATCCCTCTTTCTGCAGAAAGACAGCGTGCTGTTTTAGAAAGCCAGATTGATGAGATTGAAATCGCTATCACACTGGCAAAAAAAGAGCAGGGAGAAAACTATACTATCAAACAGATGGTGAAAAGCCGGAAAAGTTTAGAAGTAAGGCTGGAGAAATTGAATGAAAAGAAAAAAGATGATGTTGTTACTTTTGAAGAATTAGGTGTAGACAGGCTGTTTGTAGATGAATCGCACGGTTTCAAGAACCTATTTTTGTATACAAAAATGAGAAATGTTGCCGGGGTTGCACAAAGTGAATCCCAAAAATCAATGGATATGTACAATAAATGCCGTTATATGGATGAAATCACAGGTGGAAAGGGGATTACTTTTGCAACAGGTACTCCAGTTTCAAATAGTATGACAGAATTATATACTATCCAGAGATACCTGCAGTATGACCGTCTGCAGGAAATGGAGTTAGGAATGTTTGATAACTGGGCATCTGCATTTGGGGAGACGGTAACGGCTCTGGAATTATCGCCAGAGGGCAGTGGATACCGTATGAAGACCCGTTTTGCGAACTTCTTTAACCTGCCGGAATTGATGTCTGTTTTTCAGGAAGTAGCAGACATACAGACTGCCGACATGTTACGGCTGCCTGTTCCGGAAGCAGAATATGAAAACATCGTACTGCCTGCAAGTGAAGAACAAAAAGAAATATTAGAATCCCTGTCAGAACGTGCGGACAGGGTAAGAAACCGGGAAGTAGATCCATCGGAAGATAACATGCTCAAGATTACGACCGATGGACGTAAACTGGCATTAGACCAGCGTCTCATAAATGATATGCTCCCAGATACGGAAAATAATAAAGTTTCTGCCTGTGCAGAAAAATGTTTTGAGATATGGAAGGAAACAAAAGAGCAGAGGTCAGCACAGCTTATCTTTTGTGATTCTTCTACACCTAAAAAAGATGGGACGTTTAATGTCTATGATGCCCTGAAAGAAAAACTGATGCAGAAAGGAGTACCAGAACAGGAGATTGCTTTTATCCATGATGCCAATACGGATGTACAGAAAGCAAAACTCTTTACAAAGGTACGTTCTGGACAGGTACGTTTCCTGCTCGGTTCCACTTCGAAAATGGGGGCAGGAACCAATGTACAGGACAAACTCATCGCTCTGCATCATTTAGATGTGCCGTGGAGACCTGCGGATATAGAGCAGCAGGAAGGACGTATATTAAGGCAGGGAAATCAAAATGAAAAAGTGAAGATATTCCGTTATATCACAGAAAATACGTTTGATGCCTATTCCTGGCAGCTCATCGAGAATAAACAGAAGTTCATTGGACAGATCATGACTTCAAAATCCCCAGTCCGTTCCTGTCAGGATGTGGATGAAGCTGCCTTATCTTATGCAGAGGTAAAAGCCCTGGCAACGGGAAACCCTAAGATTAAGGAAAAAATGGACCTGGATATACAGGTAACGAAGTTAAAGATGCTGAAAGCAAACTATGAAAGTAATCTGTTCCGGCTTCAGGATGCGATTGCGGTAGAATACCCACAGCAGATTGCAAAATATGAGGAACTGAACGCAGCGTATGAAGCAGACATAGCCCATTTAGATACTGCCATGAATACGCCTTTTTCCATGGAGATACATGGGATCACTTATGATAATGAAAAGACAGCAGGTGAGATTCTTGTACAAGCGTGTACCAAAATGAAAAAGGAACATACAGATGCCGCAGACATCGGGACTTTTAAGGGATTCAAAATGAAGGTCTCGTATTCTCTTTTTGATAATAGTTTTTATGTAAAGCTGACAAGAGAATCCTCCGTTACTGTCGAAGTAAAGAAAGACCCTGTACGCAACATAGAACGTATCCTTACGGCATTAAGAAAAATGCCAGGACAAAAAGATGTTGCAGAAGAACGGCTGGAAGGGGCAAGACAGCAGCTTGTTCAGGCAAAAGAAGAAGTAAATAAACCTTTTGAAAAGGAAAATGAATTACGGTCTGTACAGGAACGTCTGACGAAAATAAATGCAGAACTGGATATGAAACCAAAGGAAGAACCGAAAAAGATGATTAAGAAGGAGGAACTGAAAAAATGTCTGTAAGATTAGAAAAAATGGGAGAATGTATCCTGCGATTAAGAGAAGAACGGGGATATAGTCTGGAAGAATTAGCCGGACTCACGTTGTCATCGCCGGATGAATTAAGAAAGATTGAGAGTGGTACACAACAGCCGGACAAAATGACACTTACCCTTTTAAGCAATGTTTTAAATGTATATCCTGACAGTCTGCAGAACGGAGAGATTCATTACCGTGCTTCACAATCCAATCTGATAAATCTTATGAAGGAAACATTAAAGTATCTGGAGGGAACAGAAGAATATAACAAAGAGATTGAGGAACATATGGAAAAGCTGCAGAAAGAATATGATATACAGCGAGAGGAAAAGCAGGAAAAAGAAAAGACGGAACAGCCAGAAAAAGAAGAACAGGTATTACCGAAAAGAGAGCCGGAAAAAGCTGCACCCAGATTATAAATAAAATGTGCCGAATTTCGGTACGGATAGGAGATGGATAAGATGGAAGATAAAAGCAGAGAAGTCGTAATGGCAATTTCTAACGCAGCAAGGTATATGGACCCATTTTTTAAATTAACAGCAATGGGGACAGTGCTGTTGATTCAGTATTTTGCCCGCATGGTAAAGGAAAAAAAGCTCAAGGTAACTGAATTTACTGACTTTCAGAAATTTCTCAAAGCAACAGATGGAAAATATGACATCATGAATGTCCCGGAGATTCCAGAAGGACAGTTATCAGAAGAATTAGATGCACTGGGTATCCATTATATGGTATTACCCGATCTGGAAAAAAATGATGGGATGCTGCAGGTAGCAGTCTACCAGCCAGACAGGGAAAATTTTGGAGCATGGTATCAACGGCATATCCTGTCGCAGATGACAGGAGGGGAAAAAGATTTACAGCAGTTAAAGAATCTTACTTCTGGAAAAACAACAATCATTTCCTTCCCTCTTGAAGAGGAAGAAGAAGTGGTAAAGGAAGATTTTGAAAAAATGGGGATAAACTATTCCCAGCTTCCAGACCTTCACGTTGGGGATGGTGAGATACAGGTTGTTGTAGCCAATGCTGACCTCCCTAAAGTCGAATCATGGTATAAATTATATCGGGAAGATTTATTAAAAAAGGGCATGATAGATGTGCCTGCTATGAAAAAAATGTCGATGGACAATTATATGCAGACAGGACAGCAGACAGAAGCAGAGTATATTGATACGGCTTCGCCTGAATTAAAAGCAGCGAATGCAAAGTATGAGGGAAAACAAAAAGGAAGAATAGAGCAACAGATAGAAGCAGCCGAACACAATGCCATGAGACAGGAATCCTCAACAGCATATCTGCGATATATCAATGACCCATCATATATCCCGGTCAGTATTGATAAAAGAACACTGGTTGAAAAATCAAATGTGATAAATAAGGATGGGCTGGAGAGATATAACCAGTTCTCGTGCAGGATACCAGGTACATACGGTAAAAATGAAAAGCAACTGGTCATTCCTAATGAACAGGTTTTTGAAAAGCAGAATGGCTCTTATATTGCTTTCCTGCAGAAAGATGAATCTCCGTTTGTTTTTGATGTGATAACAAAACAGGTAGACCATGAGATGAGAAAACTGACAGGAGAAGAATTTGTAAAACGCTATTTTGATAAAGTAGATAAAACTGTTGAACGAAAAGTGACATCATTACAAAAATATAAGGAAAACACAAAGGCGAAAGATTTAAGTGATCTAAAGATAAAGATGCCGACTCCGCCGATCAAATCAAAATAATGTGCCGAATTTCGGTACAAAGAACAGGCAGTGATGCTATGCTGCCTGTTCTTTTTTATAGAAAAGGAGAAAGATTTTATGACACAGAAAAGAAAACCACCCTGGGGGATGTTTCTTATCGGCTTAGTTCTTGTACTTCTTGTTTCCTATTATGCAGCAGGGCTTTTTTCGCTGGATGGTGTGACAATGCAAAATTATCAGGATAAATTGACGTATATATTGCTGCACCCTTTCCGTAACTGGTTAAACAGTAAGACATCAGCAGTCATGGGGATTGCCCTGGTCGCATGGGCAATGTTTGTCTGTTATTACCTTACCTATTACCGTAATTTTCACCCGGATGCAGAACATGGTGTTGCAGAATGGGCAGACGTTGCTAAGACAGCAAAAAAACTCTATGGAAAAGGAGAAGAACCAGTTACTTTACTTAGTAAAAATATCAAGGTGAACGCAAAAGCCTTACCAAATATGCACATCCTTATCTTAGGAGGCTCCGGCGATGGAAAAACAACCTCTCTTTTGATACCGAATATCCTGCTTGCCAATATGACGAATATCATCTTGGATGTAAAAGGTGACCTGTTGAAAAATTACGGGGGATACCTGAAAGAAAAAGGTGTGACAGTAAAAAGCCTTAACTTTAAAGATATGTTACAATCTGACCAATATAATCCATTTGTATATATAGATAATTATACCGACATGGTAGAGCTTATCACAAATATCCAGACATCAGTAAAACCGCCAGATGCCCAAAAGGGTGACCCGTTTTGGGATGACGGTGTTGGTCTGTATCTGCAGTCTCTCTTTGAATATGAATGGCTTCAGGCGAAAGAAGAAAACCGTGTTGCATCCATGCCAGGGATTTTGGAACTGGTAAACAGGGAAACACAAAAGATAGATGAGGAAGGGACAACACAGTTACAGCAGGATATGTACAGATTACAAGAGAGGTATGGAGTAGATTATCCACCTGTGCGGGATTATAGAAAACTGAAGGAAGGAGCATCGGAAACAGTTCGTTCTATCGTTATCATGGTAAATGCACAGTTACGCCTTTTTGAAATCCCAGAAATCAAGAGAATCTTTGAAGGAACTGACGATATAGATATTCCATCACTTGGATTAGGAGTAGAGGGAAATCCAGAAAAAAAGACTGCCCTTTTTCTTGTTATGCCATCAGGGGATTCTTCCTATAATCTTTTTATCAATATGTTCTACACACAGTTATTCACTGTTTTAAAACGTATCGCAGATGATCGGAGAGATGGACAGTTACCTATCCATGTGCGGTTATGGGCAGATGAGTATTACGCTGGTCCAAAACCTTTAAACTGCGAAACGCTTCTGGGAGAGATACGAAGCAGAAATATGTCCATTGTTCCTATTTTGCAGGATATAGCACAGATAAAGACCTTGTATCCAAATGATAAATGGGAAATATTCACGGGAAACTGTGCAACAACGGTATTTCTCGGCAGTGGTGCTACTGCACATACAACACATCAGTGGATATCTGATATGTTAGAGGATATGACGATTGACAGCCGTTCCGAAAATTTAGGACATTCGCAGGGAGGAGGAAACCTGCAGATGAGCAAGGGTGGAATGAAGTTAATGACTCCGGGACAGGTCAGCCGGATGCCGAAAAATGATTGTATCCTGTTTCTGAAAGGAGAAAGACCAATCTATGATAAGAAAAACTGGTCATTTGATACAGAAGTATTTAAAGAAGCACAGGAGATAGCAGGGAAAAATGGTTATAAAAATCCTGTATATGTATCGTATGATGAAGAAAACAGGCAATACACTACAACCCGTTTCGAATCAAGACTAAATTATATATCACAGGAAGAATTTGAATTTTATGAAAAAAAATCAAAAAAAGATGATAGTATTCAGACTTTCCAAATGGATGAAGAAGCATTTCTATATCTTAACTTTAACGAAACTCCGCAGCCAAGTTTACGGGAATTAGAAAAAATGGTACAAGAGATAAAAGTATCGAAAATCAATGAGGAGGAAGAGGAGAAAAAGAGGGAAGAAGATACCGTAGAAGATAGAGAAAAATGGGATTTGTCTGGAGACATTATCGACTGCTTTCAGCGATATTCAGGCAAATTATCAGCAGAGGAGCAGGAAGAAATCATAAAAGGCATCGAAGAAGGACTTACGGATCAGGAAGTAAAAAGATATTTTATTCTGTATGGTGCAGATAAAATGCGTCAATATAGACGTGTTCTTACCGCAAGGAAAAACAGAACATAAATGTGCCGAAATTCGGCACAAAAAAGGCAGAGAGAATAATTTTATTCCTCTGCCTTTTTTTGTTAGAATATTTATAAAGTACTGCCTTTTAATCTGGTATCTGAAAATAAATATTATTTATTAAATAAAATATTGACTAATACATGCGTAGGACATATAATATAATAAAAATAATACATGTGTAGGAGGGTCTTATGAATTACAAAAAAGTTAAACAGACAGAATTAGAAGGATTAACACAAAAAGAAGGTGAAGATTTATTATTTGCTGCAGGTTACGTTAAAGATGACGATTACTCAGATAGAGATGAGTATAAAGTAGGTAAATACTATCATTATGATCAGTATTATACGTTGTATGATGAAGAAGAAAATGAATTAGATAAGGTATCATTTGTAACAATCTATCAAAAAGCAGAAGAATACATGGAAGATGATACTTTCGTTCGAACATATTGGAATTGTCTGTATGTTGAGTAGTGGAGGTTAATGATGGGAATTTCTGCTGATAAATTAAAAGCGCTTAGAAAACAGAAAGGCTTTAGCCAAGAAGAACTATCTAAAGTTTCTGGTATACCCGTGATGACAATACGAAGTTGGGAACAAGGGTCTAGGACACCAAGAGATATTTATGTTATTGAAAGATTTTGTAATGCATTGGAGATTTCAATAGATGATTTATTGCATGATGAATTGGCTCATGCAGAAGCTATGAGAAATTCAGAGATTGGAGATTATGAAGAAGTGCGGATAAACACTTTAACCCAGTCCATTTATGATAAAGATAATTTATATGGAATTCTAAAGTTGCTAGACAGATTTATTGATACTGTCGGGAAAAAACGTGCGATTGAAATTATGGAGGAGTTTGCTAATGAAGGGAATTAAAGTTAAGTTTTATCAAAAAACCGCCTCTTTCAAAGAACCAATAATGAACGGTTCGATTCTAACTACACATCCATTACCACCATATTCAACGGTAATAGGTATGATACATAAATTGTGTCAATGGGAGGAAACACATAGAATTAAACTTTCATTAGTTTGCACTAATGAGTATTTGATGCAACCGCAGCAAGTATTTGATAAAGGATATATTGGAGGTTTTCATTTTAGAACAATAAATAAAGAAATGGAAGATAGATGGTCAATAATTGTTGATGATGATGCGGGTGATTACTTTGGATTTACTACCAGATTGTGTACCGTTGAATTATTGGTTGACAGGTATTATACTTTGCATATTTGTGTAGAGTATGAGAATGATTTTGCTCAAATATTCAAGGCATTTAATTATCCACCTGTATATCCCTCACTTGGACGGTGGGAGGACTCTATAAGGATAGATGATGTAAAAATCGTAGAAGTAAAAGAAGAACTGACAAATGGAAAGTTGAACGCTTATACTTGGTTGCCAGTGGAATATAGCCCAGTTGAGAAAATTGGAAGTGTCTGGAAAATACCAACATATTATAA
>ENA-OPSK01001881-OPSK01001881.1-human-gut-metagenome-genome-assembly--contig:-NODE-1881-length-13988-cov-2.189263_pt1 | contig 13988 bp, 14 predicted proteins | sample MGYA00241807_ERZ501905 | MGnify/ENA primary metagenome ERZ501905 (study PRJEB25962, sample SAMEA2042111) | human gut metagenome | biome: human gut; feature: human-associated habitat; material: faeces...
CACTGGTTGAAGATCACAACCGTCTGTGGAACAAGCTCTGCTACCTCATAGACCATATCTTTCTGCATATCACTCAGTTCTACGGTTGGATATTTCTCGATTTCTGAATCTTTGTCTGTCTCGGATTCTGTTTCTGTTTCCGTTGCTGTTTCACTTTCAGATTCTGTCGTTTCTGACTGAGTTTCTGTTTCAAATTCAGTTGTATTCTCCGTCAGTGCCTCTGTCTCAAACTCTTCATCTGAAAATTGAAAAACAACCGCTGCCAGTTCCGGCACCTGATTTGCATCGATCTCTTCTTTTAATTCTTCGATCGTTACTTTTTTTACTTTTGCTTTTCCGGTTGTTTTATCTTCTTTTTCTCTTATATAAATAAAAGAATCTAATCCGTTTTCTTCCGGATCTTTCTCTTCTGTCTGCTCTGAAGCTGTCTCCTGTGTCTGCTCGGTATCCGCAGACTGTACAGTCCCTTCTTCTGCAGGCTGAAATCCAGCCTCTGTATTATCCCCTTCTGCTGCATATACTGTGACAGACATTGCAAGTAAAGCGGATGCTGTCAAAATGGTGCAAAGTTTATGCATTCTTTTTTTCATTTATTTCCTCCTCATGCTGCAATGCAATTTAGCACTGCGATGCTGCTCTGGTTACTTTTACCAAGCAACACGATTTTTATTCCTAATTTATAGTATATTTATCTAAATGTAAAAGTCAATGTAAAAATCTCCTCTGTTTTGTTTGAAAAGCATGTTTTACATTTCTTTCACAAAATGACCATATTTTTGAACTTTACGCAGTAATGTAATCAGACATAATGGAATGAGCACTCCGGCAATCACATAACTGATGTGCAGACCGTAATCTGAATGTGGAAATTTTCCAATTTTTTCAGCATCTGTAATGCCATACACTGACGAATAAATACGATCCACGATCTTAAATCCAAGAAAATGCAGTGCCATAATGTGAAAGCTTTCTTTTCCGACCAGTGAGAAAAATTTTTCTGTATATGGATTTTTGCCAAGTATTTTTGCAAGCCCAATACAGAAATAAATACCAAGCAAGGTCACCGGATAAAAAAGTACCGGATGTAAGATTTGATTGACCGAAAGTTCAATACTTCCCGGCATACGATTTAAGATTCCAAGAATCACGGCAGCACTTAAAATAGTTCCATACCAGGTAATCCCTTTGTCGAGTTTGTCCCATTTCTGTTTTGCAAAGTAACCAATGTACATAATCGGAACCGCCAGAATTGAAGTCTGTATCCAGTATTCCCAGGTCAGCTCCCGACTGTTTGCATATAATGCAACAGCAGCAAACAGAATACAGATGATCTTATGCCAATATTCCGGTTTTTTACTTTTTTCTGCTTTGCTGAATGCAATCGCAAACAATGCTGTTCCGATAAAAAACATTGGCAGGAACCAGCAGGCTCCCAGCAATTCTTCAGTGTATTTCATCAGCAGACTCTGTACGATGCAGGATACCATTTTGCTGATGCTGTAATGTTCGGTGCTGCTGATCATTTTGACCGACACCAGTGTGTTATGTAACAGCGTAAACACGGTATTATAAAGAAACAGCATACCGCCAAGCTTCAAAAGCCGCTTGCCGATATACTGTTCCGGGTGCTCATGGTATCCTCTTTTGTAAAAAAATCCCGCCACAAAAAAGAACACCATTAAATGATAACTGTATACAAATTCTCCCACACTGACGTTCAAGGCTGGTATCATGATTGAATAGCAGCAATGTCCCATCACAATAGAAATGATACCTATCGCCTTTACAATGTCCATTGTTGAATTTCTTTTTCCCTGCATTTTTCCTCTCCCTTAGCCTCTTGCTCCTCTGACAAAACGCTCCAAAACATCTGTGATAACTGTATTCTTCAGCAGAATCAAAACAACTGCATAAACCAGTCCCGATACGATCACCGATACAAGAATCAGATAAATCTGATTTTCAATAACTTTTGCAGCCAGCATACAGCAGATCACAATCCCCACACAGCCAATGATCGTTGAGATCAGATTTCTTGCTGTGCAATTGATCTTTATGATTTTTCTTGACTCGTATGCGGATATTACACATACACATACTTCTGCGATAATCGTCGTAAAAGCCGCTGCACTTTCCTGATATCTTGGAATCAGGATAAAATTCAGTACAATATTTATCACTGCACTGAGGATTGTCGCAAACATAACAATTTTTTCTTTTTTGTAAGAAATCAACACACAGTTGGAAAAAAAGTTTGCAAAGACAGCAAAGACAAGGGCAATACTGAGCAGCTGCAGCGGGATATAGGCTTCGCTGAAAGATGCTCCGGCAAACTCTTCTACGATTGGCTTACTCAGACAAAACAGTCCCACCATCGCCGGACAGCAGATTGCTACCATATAATCGATCAGTTTTCTTCCCAGCTGTAATATCTTATCTTTTTCCTGTGTTCCAATATAAAATGCGAATCTTGGAATAACAACTGCCACGACTGCATTAAGAACCTGTTTTACAATCTTATATATCTTGGCCGCTGTTCCGTAAATTCCAACGTGGTAATCATCTGTCAGCCATCCAAGGATTGTTGTGTCTGAGCTGATATAAATGGTAGCTGCAATCGTTGTCGAAAACACGATCATAATCGGTTTTAAATGTTTCAGCGGCGGCTTTTTTACCAGATGCAGCTGCACATATTTCCTTGCGTGGAAAAACATAAATAATCCGGAACCGCTGCTTGAAATAACGGAAATAATAACATACTTGTAAAGGTCATCTGCACTGTGTACAAACAGCAGCATCAGGATGATAGATACGAACTGAAGAATAAACGTAACAAACGTAATATAACCAAAATCCTCATATATATTATAAATCCAGACAACGCTCAGCGTTGCCAGCAGAATTTCCAGGCTGAGGATCCCGATCACGATATTATAGCTCTTCAGCTTGTCTACAAACATAAGTGCCAAAAACAACAGGATATACGATACGATCGTTGCATAAAGATTGATAGAAAAAATCTCGCTTGCGAACTGATTCATTTTTTCCTGATCGCCCCGGTATTTTGTTCCTTCTCTTACTGCATAAGTTGTGATGCCAAGAGCTGCGATCAGAGAAAAGTAGCTGATAACCGATACGGAAAAATCGTATTTTCCAATCGCATTTACCTGAAGTACTCGTGTGATATACGGAAATGTGATCAGTGGAAATACCAGAGACAATACCGTTTTCATAACATTGAGCACTGCGTTTAATTTGATTGACTTTTCTTTCATGTTCCCTGCTCCTTATTTCTCTGACAGCCTTTGTTTGCCTGTTACCAGAAAGTATAACAGCCAGTAATGCTTCTTATCAAATAAGTACCAGATCAGCCAGCCTGGCTTCGACTGCTTCTTAAATGCTTTCGTTTTCTTTTTATCTGTCGGTTGCTGAAATACTGCTGCTGTGCGGAAATATTTTAAAAGCTCGATTCTTTTTCCAAACGGCATTTTTACTTTTTTCGGGCTTACATAACGCACGATCGTATAAATTCTTCTGGAAAGCTCTTCCACCCAGAATGCCGGAATCTGTGTTTCAATACCGGTCTGTGTTACCAGTCTGCTTTTATTTTCCAGACACTTCATCAGCGAAGTGATATTGTTAATGTCTGTCTTTCCGCTTGTACTGTGTGCATATCGCATGATCCACACATAGTAAGTCTTCGGATTCAGTACAACACTTGGGCTGCACAGATATATTTTCGTTATAAAATCCAGATCTTCATATCCAAACTTCATGGTTTCATCAAAATCAATCTGATTTTTCTGTAAAAAAGCTCTCCGATAAATACCGGCCCAGATTCCTTCTCCGGCTTTGTTGATCTGATCAAAATTTGCAGCAAACTGTGAACTGCTGTATACACCTGCTTTAAAAGAGGTCTTTTCTTCTGCGATCACTTTGCCGTCTTTGACCGTGCGATAACTTCTGGAATAACGCACCACATCTGCATCATATTTTTTTGCAAGTGCATAATTATCTTCTAAAAGTCCCGGCAGATAAATGTCATCATTATCACAAAATGCAATGTATTCTCCGGCCGCTTCTTTTAATCCTGCATTTCGTGCAGAACAGATCCCGCCGTTTGTCTTATGGATAACTTTTATTCTGGTATCTTTCGCTGCAAGCTGATCGCATATTTTTCCGCTTCCATCTTTTGATCCGTCATCCACAAGGATTAATTCAAAATCCGAAAAAGACTGTTTTAAAATGCTCTGTGCCGTTTCCGGCAAATATTTCTCCGAATTATATACCGGAACAATTATACTGATTTTAATATCTGGCATATTTCTGTCTCCCATAGTTTATAATCCAAAGATCTGTGAGTTTTCCTTTGCTTCCAAAATGGCACGGAAAATATAAAAATCAGATGGATTTGTAATCTTGATATTTTCGGTCGGCCCTTCGAGTGTGTGAAGAGTATGTCCAAATTCTTTCATCAGACTTGCAGAATCAATCCTGTCAGTTTTATTTTCTTTTATCGCCTGACGATGCACATCAAGAATATCTTTCAGGTAAAAACTCTGCGGTGCTTTTGCTGTATAACAGCTTTTGCGGTCGATGATATTCGTAATCTCCTGTTCACCGCCAACCTGAATGATCGTCTCTGTTGCCGGTGTTACCGTGATCGCATTTCCCTTTTCTTTTACCATATTGATATTATCATGGATTAATTTTCCGGATATCAGGGGACGTACTCCATCATGGATCAGAATGATGTCATCTTCATTCTCTGAAATTTCTTCTGCTGCACAAAGTCCATGATAGATGGATTCCTGACCGCAGGAACCGCCCGGCACAATTTTCTTTACCTTTGTGATACGATCCCGGTCCAGAAGATCTTCCAGATATTCAATATAGTCTTTCAGACATACAATCACAATTGCATCAATCGCTTTACATTTTTCAAAATGCTCGATCGTATGAATGATGATTGCTTTTCCGTTCATCTCAAGGAACTGCTTTGGCAGACCTTTTGTATTCATCCTCACTCCGGAACCTCCGGCAAAGATCAGTCCGATATTCATTATTCTTTATTCTCCTTCATATAAACATTGAAATCATGCGAGATCCTCTTATTTTCCGGAGGAAGCTGCATATAATCTCCGTACAGTTGTGTCAGATAGAAATCCCAGCATTTTGGTGCCGGAAACATATGTCCTTCAAATTCTACTTCCACCGGCTCTAAAAATTCTTTCGGCATTTTCTCCTGCGGTCCATACCCCCACAGAAAACCGCCCACATACGGCGACTTGTCGATCGGATACTCTTTTGATATCGCATTTAATTTATTGCAGAGTTTTTCCGTGTTGAGATGTTTGCAGATCGGGATCAGGACTCGCTTTGCAAGTGCCGCATACCAGGTAGCTCCTTTTCCCATTTCGCTGTAAGCCGTCAGTAGTATGGTCTTATAAAATTTAATTTTCTTAAATTTCTTTGCGATAATTTTTTCGTCATCCGGCATACCATCCAGTGGAAAAATATCGATCCAGATACCCGTTGTAAATTCTTCAGAAAGATACTTTTCTTTCAGTACCGTATTCGTATTGATCAGTTTGATAAACGGATAGATAGAATTACCAGATTTCCAGGAAACAATCTTTTCCACCGCATCTTGTTTCTGCTTTTTTTCCAGTCTCAAAAGCTTCTCAAAATCTTCACGCGGCATCAGAACATCGATATCATCATCCCACGGAATGAAACCTTTATGACGGACTGCACCAAGAAGTGTTCCTCCGCACAGGTAATATCTGAGCTTGTATTTTTTACATATCTCATCCAGTTTTAATAACAGGTTCAGTTCTATTTGTTTGATTTCTTCAGAGCTTAATTTTTTATTTTTCATCTGATAATTCCTCTCATTGTTTCAGCTTTACTTTTATCAGATCCTGCTTACCAGAAAAAACAGCAGCCTGTCCAGTCCGATTTTTCTCAGTCTTAAGATCAGCCATGTTGTATATCTCTTTTTTGCCGGTTCTGATTTTAAATACTTCAATGCAATGTATTTGTTTTTGCAGATATCTCTGTCTATTTTATTGAGCAGTTTATTATACTGAATATATAATTCTTTCATTTTTTTTCCGCCGCATCCCTGACCATTATAAAGCATATTTGCCGTCAGTCCGGATACCAGGCAATAATTTAACAATGGCTGAGTCTCTCTGTCACACTTTACGGTATCAGCCAGTTTGTTCACTGTCTGAAAATATTCTTTTACAATACCGGTTCGGTCGCTCTTGCTGCTCCTGGTAATAGACTCGCTATTCATATAGTAATAGTAACCGGAATATGCCATAAGTTCAACAACCGGATGACATGCCAGACATCGATACATAAATCCTTCATCTTCGTAGCGTCTTACTCCATAAAAAGACAGATGATTATCTTCCAGAAATTTTCTCTTATATACTTTTGTGCAGGCACTGACATTCATCCATACAAATGTATCATCGTTGACATCGATCGGTGTTTCCGATAACTTTCCGTTTACATCACGGATATAACCGCCAACAATGATATCTGCATCTTTTTTCTGTGCTGCATGCATATAAGTTTCCAGAAAATTTCGTTTCAGATAATCATCACTATCAATAAAGGCAATGTATTCCCCGGATGCCGCCTTCATTCCTCGATCTCTTGCAGCACCCAGGCCCATGTTTTGTTCCCCGTATAATATTTTTATTTTCTGCGGATATTCTTTCTGCATCTGCTCTATAATAGAAATGCTCTGATCCTGACCACAGTCATCCACACATAAAATCTCAAAATCCTGCCAGCTCTGATCCAGAATACTTTTCAGGCATCGTTTTATATATTGCTCTACATTATAAACCGGAACAATCACAGATACTTTGCTCATTTTTCCTCCTTGTCCGCTTCTTTGTTCTTTTTATTTTCATCTAATGCTATTTTCTGTACCAGCTCCTGTATTTTGTACTGAAGCTGTGAAATTTCAAGTGTCAGATTAAATGTCTTAATTAAAAGGATAAAGATAACAAAGAGAAATACCATATTTGCTGGAGACTGGATGCCCAAAAGGTCTGCAAGCCAGAACATCGGATCCGGGAAGACTGCCACCAGTATCAGCAGCAGTGAAAAAATGATCCAAAAAATAGAGTTTTCTATCTGCAGTTTGAATCTTCTCACTCTCTTCATAACGTTCATCATACTGAGCATGGATATGACAACCAGAATAATTCTTAAATAGATCGACATATTGACTCCCTTCTTAGTCTGCTTTTCTGCGTTTTCTGAAATTCTGGATAAACAGAATCGAAAGCATCATTCTGAGCATATAGGCGATCGATCTTGTCAGATTCAGATAACTTTCTCCTGCAGTTCTTTCATCCATTTTCACCTGCACATCCTTAACGGAAGCTCCCTGTTTGATCATGAATGAAATGGTATCCGGCTCTGGTCCGTAGTTGATATTGGATGCAAATTCGTGAATGATCTTCTTACTGTACATACGCATTCCGGAAGTAGGATCGGTCAGTACCTTCCCGGTTGAAAATTTGATTGCTCTTTCGATCATACGATTTCCTAACATTCGCATCGAGAATGGTTTTTTCTCCGTCACAAAACGGGAACCGATCACAATATCATATCCGTTTTCAATTTCTTTTAAAAGATCTTCGATATATTCCGGTCTGTGCTGCCCGTCCGCATCAAACTGGATCGCACAGTCATAACCTTCCTGATCTGCATATTTCAGTCCTGTCTGGAAAGCTCCTGCAAGTCCAAGATTGACCGGCAGGTCTATGATATTGTAGCCTTCCTGGTGACAGATCTGCGATGTGCTGTCTGCGGAACCATCGTTTACAACTACATAGTTATACTGTGGATAATGATCGATCAAATTAGACACTACTTTTTTGATATTTAATTCTTCATTATATGCCGGAATAATCACTAATACCTTCATTTCTCTTCCCTCTGTTGTATGTTATTTGATTTCTCACTTAAACGATAAACCCTGACAAGCGGTTTTGCAACCCATGCCGGCCAGAATTTTCGAAACATTTCGTAGTCTTCTCTCCAGCGGATATCTCCATGAATGATTTCTGTCGTTGTTGATTTTTCATGAATACGATGATACATACCTATGTCTGATATATAACAGAAAGATCCCTCTTCTCTGGACTGCTTCTCCAGCATCATCCAGTCTACGTTGCTTGAGAATCTTACTTCAAACGGATCCCCCTTAAATTTTTTCCTGATGTAAGTTGTCGCCGGACAGCAGACCGGATTGCCGAACCTCAGAAAAAGGCGTTTAAAAAATCGCACATTCTGGAATCCCTGAACTCGCATCGGCAGCAGCAGAATACGTTTGATCGTGAGCAGCGTTGATTTCTGAACTTTTTCTCCATCTCTGAGTTCACCATAATCGGTAAACACAACAATCGGATCTTTACCTTTTTTCAGTTCTCCGAAAATCATTTTCAAATAATTCGGTTCATAGATATCATCCTGATGGGCGATCGTGACATAGTCTGTTTTTGCCTGTCTGTATGCAAAATTCCAGTCTTGGGCAATCCCACCTTCACCTGTATTGATGTACAGCGGAATCTCATATTTCTCTGCCAATCCCTGTATCCATTCATTCGGCGTTGAAGTAGCCATTATGATATTGCTTTTGACCGTCTGATTTTTTAGAGAAAGTATGCATTCCTCTAAATATGGACTTTCTTTGTATGCACAAATTGCAAACGTATGATCATTTCTTTTTGTCATTCTATTCCCCTATATCAATCTTCCCTGCAGCAATAATTCCCATACCGCTGCAATTTGCAGTATATTTGCAACAATAAATGATAGTTTTGCCAGTCCGTATTTACTGATTTCTACTTTTATTTTTGAATTTGAAAGCAATAATGCTCCAAGATAAATAAGCGGCAGATAATATCTTGCCTGCACACCGGCGATACTTGCCTCTCCTACCGGCGTAAAACTTAAATACATTGCACTCCAGATCAGCATTACCGTGATCAGAAAAATGCCCCACATCAGGATTCGTTTCCATATTTCACAATTTGCCAGTCTGCTGCTGCCCTTTTCTTTCTGAAAAACCAGCAGGGTCAGCATCGGAAGCAACAGGATACTCCATTTATCTGCAAGTGTTCCCCTTGATGCATAATTTAAAAACATCAGATTTCCGAAGAAATAATTATCGGAATCTATATTACCCAGATTTCGGAAATTGTCCAGCTGGAAAATACTTCCGAACATAAGCCGGATACTTGCCAGCGGATGTTTTACCATAGATACCAGCTGTCTTACAACGCTGGTATCTCCGCCTCGTGAATCGCCGCCATAAGCAATATTCCCTGACACTGTATTGGAAATAACCGGTAATACAAACGTTGCCATAACTACCAGGAATAATACTCCGATTCCGATCAGGAATAAGATTTTTTCTTTTTTATTCTTTTTATAAAACTGCGGCAGCAGAAGCATCAGCAATACCAGTGGAATATAAACTGCTTTTGAGAGGCATCCGACGGACATCATAAATATTGCTCCGATCACAGAAGCTGTATGATAATACTTCGTTGACTGGAAAAATGCTTCTCTTGACCACAGGACACATCCCAGTGTAATGAACGAGAACACAACGCTGTCATACGTATAAGACGATGCCAGAAACAGCGGCGTCGGAAGCATCGCCACAAACGCCAGCAGTAATTTTCTGCTCTTTGCAAGGCGAATCGCCCAAAACATCACAATCACATACATCAGAAGATTGCCGAATTTTCCAAGTGCAAACACTGCCGAAAATGGAAGTTTCAAATTCTTTCCGATAAACAGAAAAACTGCCATCGGAATATATGCAATTTTATCATAAGAAATTCCTGACGTTTCCTGCGTCTCTTTCATAACAACTTCCGTGCCATGTTCATCCATATATGCTTTCAGAAGTTTATATTCTTCCTTTGTATTACATTTTGGATTAATGCGGTTCATAATGTTAAGTCCGGCTTCTGTCCATTCTACATTATGCCCGCTGGCAATTCGATAAGAATCCCGGAAATGAATCTGCTCGTCCCAGGAATTGCAGGTTGGCTGGGCCGCTGCAATGATCAACATGCCAAAACTCAGTGCAAATACTGCGAAATACCATTCTGTCTTCTTGATAAATTCTTTTTCAAAGAAAGTACAGTAAATCATCGCTCCGATCAACAGTATAAAGAAATAACGATACAGATTAATGTCTGCTTTATTGGACAGAGATACTTTTGTCAGTTCTGCATCCTTATTCTTCTTCATGGTCATCTTCAGATAGGTGACTTTTTTGTTGATGCTGGTTGAATATTCCGGCAGAAGTTTATTTACACAGTCATGATATTTTTGCTCTGTTTCTTTGCCAAAATCATTGATTTCTTTTGTTTCTATATCATAGAACTCTTCATCTTTAAAATGCCCCTGCACATGGAGCATCTGAATATAAAGTCCTTTTGGAGCAGAAAATATAACCTGATATTCTTCCTGACCTGCACTCTCGCTGATGTACATATGATCGGTAATATCCAGATCATATGCATGTCCCCATGCAGACCGGTTTGCAAAAATCTCTACCAGCACTGCCAGCAGAATCACAACAATCGCAGCTATCAGTCTCTTATGTTTCTTAATATTATTCATGTTCTTTCTCCCTCTCATTCATACATATGATCAGGCTAAAGACAAAACTCATAGCCAGTAAAAATGCACAGGCCCATACATATGGTCGTTCTGGTTCTAAAGTTTCCACAATATAAAGAATTCCATTATAGTTCTGATAATTTGCATTGGTATAATCCAGAAAATATTCATCTGCCTTATTACCATATAAAGAAATCCTTGTCTGCGGTGAAATTCCACTTCCCTTTATTTCCAGCGTATAATCGCCATTGCATACTTCACCGTTTCCAAGAATCAGTTCTTTTGGTTTAATTTCATTCTTATTGACAAGAGCAAACAGCTCCTTCACTGCAACCGTCTGTTCTGAAATAGTCTCTCCATCGTGCTTCAATGAACATACAAGCTCTCCATCGGTATTTTCTCCCGATACATAAAAAAAGAGAGCTATGCCATATAATTTTTCATCGTACAATGAAAATTGGATCTCAGCTGTTCTGCTGTTCGTGACAGCTCCAAGCTTTGGTATGGTATTTAAACTCTTGTATCGTTCTATGTCCGTATTGGTGTAGGCCGCATTCTTTCGGTCAACGGTAAAAACTACAGACCATAAAAGTGCCAGTACAAGAAATACATTTACTCCAAGCATGACAGCTTTTCGCTTTTTGCCCATAAACATCCTCTTTCTCCTTTAATCTCTGGTTATTGATTATAACAAACAATACTGTTAAAAACAAGACCCGAAAAACTACGCAGCAGTAATATGCACTCTCCCATAATTGATTTAATAATATAAATGTGAGTGAATTATGATTCCTTCAAAAACAGAAGTAATATTTGACTGATTTCCTTTTTATTAGTAAAATACTCAGAAGAGAGGAGCGATCTATAATGTTAAAAAAAGCGATTGCCTGCCTGCTGGTTTTAGCCGGTGTATGTTCGTTTCACACCAGTGCAGCAGACAGTAAAAACGAGCAGTTCGTAAATGTAAATGTTTTTAATAAAGTATATTATGGAACCGTTACGAAGAATGCTGATGCCGGAGAAGCTATTTTCACTCCTGCCGGTAAATCCGCTGATTTTCTTCAGATAGAAGGAAGATGGGATGACGATGCTTTTTCCGGTGACTGTGTCATTTCTTACAAAGATGGAGAATCAGCAGAAGTTCAGTACAAAGACGGTCTGATTTCAGGAAAAATAAAAGAAACAGACCCTGACGGCATTTTTTTAAAATATTCTGCCATTGCCGGAAAACCATACAAAAAAATTAAATCCTATTCTGCCGATTCCAAAGCAGCATCTGTAGACTGGTTTTATCTTTGTACTCCAATCTCAGAATGGAAAGCAAATGCCCGGTCTATACCTTATAAAGAATTAACAGAAAATCCTTACGATCACGTTGATCATCCAATTGAGGTTGAAGGTGAAGTTCAGGAAATCTACGAAAGCACAAAATATGCCTATTTCAAGATCAAAGATGATGCCGGCAATCCTTATCTGTTTCGTGCAGTAACATTAAAAACAGATAAATTTGCTACTCCATGTATTCCAAATCTTTCCGTAGGTGACAGGATAAAAATTTACGGCGTTTATAATGGTTTGTCCGAGATTTCGGACAGCTCTACCATTTTATATCACCGCCTGCTCGGTTACAAAAAGTCATTTGATTCCTTTAAGGACTGGATTATTTCAGAAGATGCCATGAAACAATACAGCGATCTGGTATCCGTTACGGATGTCGAAGCTCTTGATTCTCTTCCGGAATTTACCACGATCTGTGGGGAGATTGAAGACGATGACACCACCGCTGATCCGATGCACCTGACGAGAGATTACAGAGAAATCTGCAAATATCCTCTTTATTATGCTGACTCAAAAGTTTCCGTAACCGGCAAAGTTGTATATGAAAATGCTGATGCTGAGTCAAACAATCTGGTTATGCTGTTATCTGAAGAGGGCACAGGACATATCTATTCATTATCCATGAAAATGAAAGACTATGTTTCCTATCTGGATAAGAAGATCACCTGCTCAGGAACCTTCAATGGAAATAACAAGATTCCTTACTGCAATCCGAACAGTCTCTCTGTCGGGTATGCACTTTTTCCAAATATTACTGTTGACAAGATTCAGGATTGATTTCTTTAAAAGGAAAAGACTTATGAAAACACGAAATTATGGTATTGATTTTCTTCGAATGATTTCTATGATTATGATCGTCATGCTCCACACTCTGGGGCATGGCGGTATTTTACGTTCTGTTTCTTTTTTATCGGTACATTATCAGATTGCGTGGCTGCTGGAAGTGATTGCCTTCGGTGCTGTAAATACTTACGCTATGATATCCGGATTTGTCAGTGTTGATTCTCATTTTAAGATTTCAAACATTCTGATTCTTTGGCTTCAGGTCTTATTTTATGGAATCCTGATCAACACCGTTTTCTTTTTTCTGCTTCCGGAAAGCAGAAATACATCCGGCTGGACTCTTTCCGGTCACCCGAAAAGAATACTGGTATTTTACTGCTTATGCAGGAGTGTTTTTTCTCTCCCCATTCATCAATCAGATGTTTCGGAATCTCTCCGAAAAGCAGATAAAAACTTTATTCTGTTTTACTCTTGTCGTATTTTCTGTGGTTCCGACCATTTCACAGACTTTTACACCGCAGCAGGATGTTTTTTATATGGGCGACGGATACAGTGTTTTCTGGCTCACACTGATGTACCTTCTCGGTGCGTGCATCAAAAAACTGAATCTGGTCTCTCACTCTAAAAAGAAAAAATACTTTATCTTATATTTTTTCTGCATTTTAATTACATGGAGCAGCAAAATTCTTGTTGAAAAATTTCCGATCAGCGGATTTACTCTGGATTCTTCTTTTTTGATTCACTATACATCACCTTTTATTGTACTGGCAGCCATGTCATTGCTCCTCATTTTCGGCAGCATGAACTTTTCCGAGTCCGTCAAAAAAATGATCATGCTGATATCACCTCTTTCTTTCGGTGTCTATCTGTTGCATGATCATCCTCTTGTCCGCAGTTATGTTATGACAGACCGTTTTGCTTTTATCACAAATGGTTCCGTTTCAAAAATGCTCTTATTCTTTTTCGGAATTATCCTTGCCATTTTTGTTGTTGGCTGCTGTGTAGATGCGGCTCGAAGCAAACTGTTTCAGTTGCTTCACATACGCAAATCCTTAAGTAAGCTTGACCGATATTTTGATGTCTGAACGATTACGGAAGACTGTGTAACTATTTCAGACAAGTCAAATCATTTACTGCCAAATCTATAAAAATACTTTTAAACATTTCTGTTTTTCATACTCGCAATCAGT
>ENA-OPSK01001885-OPSK01001885.1-human-gut-metagenome-genome-assembly--contig:-NODE-1885-length-13970-cov-3.074236_pt1 | contig 13970 bp, 10 predicted proteins | sample MGYA00241807_ERZ501905 | MGnify/ENA primary metagenome ERZ501905 (study PRJEB25962, sample SAMEA2042111) | human gut metagenome | biome: human gut; feature: human-associated habitat; material: faeces...
AGATTTATTATAACGCTCCGGATTTCCCGCAGCCACAATACACCAGCCTTTTGGAAGCCTATGCGCTCCAAAGGTCTTATTTTGTAAAAGCTGCAGCATGGTAGGCGCTAAGGTTTCAGAAACACAGTTAATCTCATCTAAAAATAAAATTCCTGTTTCTGCGCCTTCTTTTTCTATACATTCATATACCGATGCAAGCATTTCGCTCATGGTATATTCTGTAACCGTATATTCTTCTCCCTGAAATCTTTTCTTCTCTAAAATCGGCAGTCCCACGGCGCTTTGCCGTGTATGGTGTGTCAGCGTATACTCCACAAGCCCGATTTTTTCTTCCTCTGCAATCTGCTTCATAATAGCAGTTTTCCCAATACCCGGAGGTCCCATAAGCAATACCGGCCTTTGGTATTGTATGGGGATTTTATAATTCCCCTCCTCATCCTTTGCCGTATATGCCCGCAATGTGTTTATAATTTCCTGTTTTGCTTCTGCAATATTCATTGTTCTCTCCTATTGTCTTTCATCCATATAGAGAAGGGTAGCCCAACTTGGCACATTAGCTTCCTTGGGCGGTTCTTTTGTCAGCAAAAAAACAGCCTCATAATCCGGTTTCTCTCTGGGATAAATCCCATCTCCATCCGTAAAATATAAAAGTGCTTTTAAATTTTTCAGTCTTCCGTCTGCAAGCATTTCATTTACATAGCGAAATACCGGACGGAAGTCTGTTCCTCCTCCGCCCTGTATCTTGATATGCCGCAAATATTCTTTCCATTCCTTTTCACAGGTGACTTTTACATCTTCCTGCACATAACAGTCACACTGTATAATATGTACCCGCAGCTTTTTAAAAAAATTTTCCTGCTGCCCCAAAACCGCATAAGTTTCCTGTAAAAACCGCTGTACCGTAGGTCTTTTACAAGATGCGGAGGTATCAATGGCAATGACCAGCTCCTCCAGCTTCTTTGCCTCTGTATATTCCAAAGGCTCTAAAAAAGGGAGATTTCCATAATGAGAAAGCCCGTACAAGTAGGGAATATAATCAAAAGCTTCCATATCTAACTGTAACTCTTCTCTTTCCACTGTAAACCGTCTTAAAAATTTATTATAATTTCGCTTCCTTTCTTCCTGAAGCTCATACCACTCCTGTTTATATCCTCTCTGCGTACCTCTTTTTCCAAATCCATTTCCGCTGCCGTCCTCTCCTGATGCTTTTAAGGAAAGCGCCCAGTCAAGCAGCTTTTCTGTCTGTTCTTCTTTTACTTCTTTCCAAAGCGTGTGATTGTCCTGCTCAAAACACTTTTGCCAAAATTCTAGTTCACTTGGAGAAAATTTTTTCCTTTCCAGTCTTTCCTCTACTGCTTCTGCTGACAGCCCTTCCCCGTTTTCCCAGATTTGACTGCAAAATTCTTGGGCTGCCTTTGACATTTTCCCTGTAAGCTCCTCCTGTCCCAGCGCATCAATGGTATACTCTGTCACCATATCACAAGCCAAATGCCAAAAAGGCGAAGATTCTGTATTCTCCCTTACCTGTCTGTACAACAGATGAAACAGTGTATGAAGAAAAAAACGGTTTATTCCCTGTGCTCCCTTTTCCATATAGAGGTTCAGGAAAAGCTTCGGCTCATAGAAAAAAGTTTCTCCATCCGTCCCTGTTAAAGTATTTCTTTGAAAGCCTGTAAACACCATTTGAAAAATCCGATAAAGCCTCGGACTTTCACAGCAAAATTTTGTCAGGGCAAGCTCTTTTACCTCTTCCCATAAATATTCTTCTTTTGCTTCCATTTTAAAGCTCCCAGCTCTTTTCCTGAAATCCTCCCAAAGCTTCTTTTTCCTGCAACAAAAAAATCTGTGCTTCCTGATTGCCATATTGAACCGCTGTTTTCAAAAAAGAGTTGAGAAGATTTTCATCCGCCTCCTGTTCTTTAATAAGCTCTGTCAGCTTTTTATTTTCTTTTTGCAGTTCTTTATAATAACTTGACTCAAGTACCTTTTTCTTTGAAGCCTTACAGCCGGTAAGAGAAAATATCAATACCAGACTTATCAAAAGAACTACATATTTACTTCTTCTTCCTCTTTTCATGATGTCCTCTGATTTTCTTAATATTCTTCTTTCTGGACTACTTCGTTTTTATTTTTATAGATGGAGTGGCCAGCAACATATCCTCTTACGCTGGATAATGGATATATGTTACTGTGTCTTCCCACGATAGTTCCTGGATTTAATATAGAACCACAACCAACTTCTACATAATCTCCAAGAATTGCTCCAATCTTCTTCATATGTGTCTCAATCTTTGTATCATCTAAATGAACCTCTACTAACTTTTTGTCAGACTTTACATTAGAAGTAATAGAGCCTGCTCCCATATGGGATTTATAACCGAGAATAGAATCTCCTACATAATTATAATGAGGAACCTGTACTTTATCAAACAAAATAACATTTTTAAGTTCAGTAGAATTACCTACTACAGCTCCCTCTCCTACGATAGCGTTGCCACGGATAAAGGCACAGTGGCGAATCTCTGCATCCGGACCAATAATTGCCGGGCCATTAATATACGCTGTTGGCGCAACCATAGCAGATTTTGCTACCCACACATGTTCTTTTACTTCTTCATACTCATCTTTGGAAAGAAGCATTCCTACTTCCATAATGAAGTCATGAATCTTTGGAAGAACTTCCCACGGATAGGTGTTCTCCTCAAATAATACAGATGCGATTGTTCTGTTAAAGTCCTGAAATAATTCCCTATTTTCTAATCGTTTCATTTTCTTTTCTGGCTGCAAACAGCCTCTCCTTTCTATTTATATCTATGTTACTATCTCTTTGTGATATCCTCTCCACCTGTAGAGGTAGGGCTTCCCAACCTCGGCAAGTTTGGTTCTCGTTCGATAACACTATATGCTAAGCATATGCGAGCTATCCCCGTGTGTCCTACGGAATGATTGTATACCATTCTCACACAGCCAAAAGTTTTAGCAAACAAAATCTTCTGTTCATCATTGGGATATATTCTGAATTTATATGCTCTGTTTGCCACCATGCCACTTCCTTTTCCTCGAAAAACCGCCTGTGATACTTGAACACAAGCGCAAGATGATAGTATAGTAAGAATACTAAATGTGCGTTATTATCTCAATTTTTTATTATCCGACTAAAGATACTATACTATAATTAGGATGCTCTATCAAGTAGGTAGCAGACGCAATTCATCTCCCACCTTAGAGGTCGGAGTCTTCTTGCTGTAAGAGGATAAATTATTTCTATTTGCAATTACTCTGAATAAGTATAATATCTTTTATTTAATATCTTTCCTATTTTGTAAGCACATCAATAGTTCTCTGAATATCCTCATCAGAATGAGCTGCAGAAATAAACATCGCCTCAAACTGTGAAGGTGCCACATAGATACCATTCTCTAACATATAGTTAAAGTAATCTGCGTAAGCCTTAGTATCAGAAGATGTTGCTCCTGTGTAATCTTTTACATTTTTCCCTGTAAAGAAAGCGCTCATAAGAGAACCGATCTGGTTAACATGAATATTGATACCTTGTTTCTTCGCTCTTACTTTGTAAGCTTCCGCAAGCTTCTTTGTATTCTCTTCAATCTTTGTATAAAGTTCTGGATGGTCTCTTAAAATTTCAAGAGTCTTGATTCCGGCTGTTGTCGCAATCGGATTACCAGATAAGGTTCCTGCCTGATAAACCTTTCCTGTCGGGGAAATATTTCTCATAATATCCTTACGTCCGCCATAGATAGCCATTGGCATTCCACCGCCGACAATCTTTCCGAAAGTAGATAAATCTGGCTTAATTCCAAACCACTCCTGTGCACCGCCGACACCAAGACGGAATCCTGTGATAACCTCGTCAAAAATAAGAATTGTTCCATTCTCTTCTGTAATCTCACGAAGGAAAGGAAGAAAATCATCGTCAGGAATAACAACACCCATATTTGCTGCAACTGGCTCCACAATAAGAGCTGCAATCTGGTCTTTATTATTCTCAAATAACTCTCTTACAGAATCCTTATCATTATAAAGAGCAACTAAAGTCTGCTGTGCAAAAGAAGCAGGAACTCCGCTGCTGTCCGGTACAGACTGTGTTAATGCTGCAGAACCAGCCTGCACTAATAATCCATCAGAATGTCCATGATAACATCCCTTAAACTTAATGATCTTATCTCTTCCGGTAAATCCTCTTGCCGCACGAATCGCACTCATCGTTGCCTCAGTTCCTGAACTTACCATACGCATCATTTCCATAGATGGTACGCAATCTTTGACAAGCTGTGCCAGTTCATTCTCCTTACCAGTTGGCGCACCAAAAGTAAGACCGTCAAAACATGCCTTCACTACTTCTTCAAGAACCTCTGGATGAGAATGTCCAAGAATTCCAGGTCCCCAGGAACAAACATAGTCAATAAACTTATTACCATCCACATCATAAACATAGGAACCCTTTGCATGGTCAATAAATAAAGGGTTTCTTCCCACAGCACCAAATGCTCTGACCGGTGAGTTTACACCACCCGGCATCAGGTCAAGTGCTACTTTATATAACTCTTCTGATTTTGTTGTATTTAACACGTTATCCTCCTTAAAACAATACTGTTTTTACCTATTTTTTGTAATTTTCGTAACCTTCAGAATATGACATTCAAAAACCATCACTTTCTGCCTCGTTCGATTATACCATGAATCGCTTTTTCACTAAAGATAGTTTTCGTAAAAAGAAAACAAAAAAACACCATTAGCGGTAGAAAGTTTTTGCTAATAGTGCTTTTTTTATCAAATTATATTTAAATATCATTATTTTGTGTGTGGAATATTACAAGTCGGGTGGAAAATTCTGAATTGCCGCAGGCAAGGGAGATGCCCTCAGGGAAGGAAAGAATTCAGAATTTGTTTTTGGAGAGATTTGAGGATGGTTTCAGATGTCTGTGACTTTCCAAGAAGTTAGGGTTTTGAAGGACTGACACTTGAACTATCAGTAAAGACAAGGAACAAGCAGAACTCCAGAAGATAAATAAAGCATATTGGTGACCTCGGAGCAAGTGTTGGATGTGAGCGCGAAAGCGAACATTCAACACGCCGCGACTAAAGTCACAAATATGCTTTATTTACCTTCTGGAGTTCGTCTGTTTATCTGTCGCTCCCCCTTGCCTGCGACAAATCACCCCCTCTTATGTGCTTTTCCATAAAAGAGTTCGGCTAATTTCCCTGTTGTCATTTCTTCTCGTTCTTTTCCGGTCAGATCCATGACTATTTTTCCAGAATCCAGCATAATCGTCCTGCTACCGTATTCTAATGCATATTCCATATCATGCGTAATCATAAGGGTTGTGATCTTATTTTCCTCAACAATCTTTTTCGTTAATGCCATGACTTTTTCGGCTGCGCCGGGGTCAAGGGCTGCGGTATGTTCATCGAGTAATAGGAGTTCTGGTTCTGCAATGGTTGCCATTAAAAGAGAGGCTGCCTGTCGCTGTCCGCCGGAAAGAAGACCGATTTTTGTTTTCATTCTGTCTTCGAGTCCCATTCCAAGTGTGGAAAGGACTTCTCTAAAGTAGGCACTGTCCTTTTTATTTAAGGCAAAGAAAGACGGGGAAGCCTTTCTTGTGTAAGCAAGGGCAAGGTTTTCCTCAATGGTGAGGTTCGGAGCGGTTCCACGAAGTGGATTCTGGTAAAGGCATCCGATGTTTAAGGCTCGTTTGTAGTCTTTTAATTTCGTAATGTCTTTGTCTCCTAAGTACACTTTTCCTTCATCTGGAAAAAGGCTTCCGAGGATGACGTTAAACATGGTAGATTTACCGGAACCGTTTGAACCGAGTACAGTAACAAACTGACCGGGTTCTACGGTGAGATTTAAATGGTCGAGGGCAACTTTTTCATTGACAGTGTTTGCCTCAAACTTTTTTGTGATATCTGTAAGTTTTAACTGACTGCTCATTAACGTCTGCCCCCTTTCTTTTTATATGTTTTTTGTAACCACGGAATAACTAATGCGATTACAACGATAACTGCAGACAATAATTTAACTGCATAGCTTGGCATATCAATCTTGTATGCAATCTGAATGATGATTCGGTATAATAAGGAACCGAGAACAACACCAACTGCCTGTATTGTAACGGAATGATTACTAAAGAAAGTAAGACCGATGATTACCGAGGCGAGTCCCATAACAAGCATACCATTTCCACAGTTCAAATCTGCGTATTTCTGATACTGGCAAAGAAGCGCGCCGGAAAATGCAACGAGTGCGTTAGAAATCATGACCCCACCGATTCTGGATACATCTGCATTAATCGAAGATGAACGAACCATTTCCTCATTATCACCAGTTGCAATAATCGCCATACCATTTCTTGTACGGAAAAATGTAACAAGAACTGCACAGGTTACAATAACGATTATCATGGTAAGTAAAAATGCGGTCATGCCTGATGACATATCCTTGCCAAAGGCTCTCTGGAATATCTTGTATACAGTATCTGCCGGTTTATTTACGGTTACACCCAAGCTGTTTTTTGCTTCATACTGTAAATAACGGTTGGACTGACCACCCAGAATAGCATAGTTTACTGTGTAAAGTCCCGTCATTGTAAGGATACCAGATAAAATCGGTTCAATCTTTAATTTAGTCTGCAAAAGTCCCGTACAAAATCCTGCTGCCGCTCCTGCAAGCGTGCCAGCAACAAGCCCTAAAATCGGATGTCCTGCAATCGTCACTACGACACAGGCGGTCATTCCAAATACAAAACTTCCCTCTACCGTAAGGTCGGGGGTTTTTAAAATACTAAATGTCAGAAAAACGCCCAGGGCCATAGGGGCGTAGATAAACCCCTGGCCGAGAGCGGAAACTAACATGCCTGCTATTTCATTCATGTTTATGTCCTCAATTCTAATCTTGATTCATTATTTATTAAAATGACTTGTTCCATCTTCCTCTACAAGCACATCAAATCCTTCAAATGCCTTCTTATCAAAGTTACCACCAAACTGTTTTACAGCCTGCATATTTACATATTTTGCATAATCAGAAATTGTCTCGTAAGGAATATCAGAAACTTTTTCACCGTTTGCAATCTTTTCTACCATGTCTGCAACCTGTTTTCCAAGCTGTACATAGTTTACACCAACTGTAGCAAATCCACCGTCTGCAACCATAGAGTCAGCACCACAGTAGATAGGAACTTTCTTTGCGTAAGCGGCATCTGTGTAAGTAGCCATTGCTGAAGCGATTGTGTTGTCGTTACCAGTATAAAGTGCATCTACTCCTTTAGAAATCAGGGATTCTACTGCTGTCTGAAGCTCAGAAACATTAGAGATAGAAGACTCTTCATAAGCGATATTATTATCGTCACAGTATTTCTTAGCTGCTGTGATTGTAGATACGGAGTTTGTTTCACTGGATGTATACAGGAAACCAATCTTCTTGTAATCTGGCTGGAAGTTAGCGATCAGCTTAACGATTTCATCTGCTGGAATGTTGTTAGAAACACCCGTGATATTCGCACAATCTTCTCCTGTAAGACCTGCTGCTTCCGGGTCTGAAACTGCGGCGAATACGATTGGTGTATCTTCTCCATCATAAACGCTCTTTGCTGTCTGTGCTGTGGAAGTTGCGATTGGAACAACAATGTCTACTCCTTCAGATTTATAATTCTCAATGATAGAGCTTAATGCTGCTGTATCACCGTTTGCGTTATCTGTTACAACTTTGATGTTGTCATCTTTTCCAAGTTCAGAAGTGATAGTATCACGAATCTGGTCAAGGGATGTGTGGGACATTGGCTGAACGACTGCTACAGTAACCTGTTTTCCTGACTTACTACTTCCTGTGCTGCTTTCGGAACTGCTGTTAGAACCACATCCTGTTAAACAAAGAGTTCCTGCCATTGCTGCTATAATTGCTGTACTTACAAATTTTTTAAATTTTCTCATTTTCTTTTCCTTTCTATATCTGTTGCCCGAAGTTTTTAATCAGCTTATATTGTAAAATATGAATCGTTGAAATCCCAAGGTTTCTACTCCACTATGTTGTGGCAACATTTCAGTATATTCATATTTTACAATATAAGCTAATAAAAAACTTCTCCCCAAGATTATATAAATTTAAAAATTTAATTGTTTCAGATTAAAACTTGTGTAAGCTGGTCTGCTGTGATATTTAATTTCACATAAGAAAAAGATTCAAGTGAAAAACTATGTAAAAAATTGTGTTAAATATCAGAGTGCCAGCAATTCTAAGTTCTAATTTTCACTTGCCATTTTTATATGCTTTTTAATTACCTCACAAGATTTGTTAAGCATCTCCTGTTCTTCCTCTGTTAATGGAAGTTCGATTATTTTCTCAATTCCATTTTTACCGATGAGACATGGGACTCCGCAATGTACATCATGCTGACCGTATTCGCCTTGAAGTAATACAGAGGCCGGCATGATTTTTTTCTCATCACGGAGGATGCAGGCTGCCATTTCAGTTAATGCTCTGCCGATGCCAAATTCGGTTGATTTTTTACCTTCGATGATAGTCATTCCAATCTGTCTGGTTGCTTCTAAGACTTTTTCCTTAGAAATATCATAAGCATCGAATGGAAGTCCCCCGATTGTTACTGATGAGAATGGAATCATAGAGGAATCTCCGTGTTCTCCCAATGAATATGCCTGAATAGAACGTCTTCCCACACCGGATTCTTCGCTTAATGTCCGAATTAATCTTGCGGTGTCTAATAAAGTTCCTGTTCCAAAGACTCTGTTTCTTTCTAAACCAAGTCCTTTTCTTACATAGTCGGCTACAATGTCAGCTGGATTGGTAATGGTTACGACAATTCCTGGAATCTTGTATGGTTTTAACTGTTCGAGAAGTTCTTTTAACATTTCTACGGAACGGCCTAACATATCAAGTCTTGTCTGTCCCGGCTTTCTTGCCTCACCGATTGCGACAACAACAAGAGCTGCATCTTCACAATCTTTATAGTCACCATCTCTTACTACCGTTTCTCTCTCACAGAAGCTTACGCTATCTGCAATGTCTAATGCCTGTGCGTGTGCCTTATCTTTATCCACATCCACAAGGACAATCTCACCGGCTATACCCGAATGTGCCAGTGCATATCCACAGTGGGAACCGACATGTCCTGCACCGATAATCACAACTTTTCTCATTTTCATCCTCCTTATCCACAATTATCAAAGTTTTTCCACAATACAGCTTTGTTGATGTCAGAGAACTATAAAAAAACGTCCCTGACAAATATTCTCTATCTGTCAAGGACGGGTAAAATTCTAAAACTTCTCCCGCGGTACCACCTTGCTTCATGAAAATCTTCATGCACTCACAGGATACACATCATATCCCTGACAACTAACGTATGTCCTCACGTCAATGCTAGTAAGCTTTAAACTTCCATATCACCGTATTCTATCAGTTTCTGTACTTCTTCAAATACTTCTGTGCAAGATAATTGATATCTGCCTGAATCTGCTGTTCACACTGCCCTCCGTGGCCCACTTGACAATCTGCGTTCTGTCCGGTTCTCAGCATCCCGGTCTCTCTGTAAGTGCATCAATCGCCCTAACTTCCACATCATCGGTTTAAGCGTCCGCTGTATTTACTTTAATGCGTTGATTATATACCCACTTGATAGGAAAAGTCAACTATCTATTTTCCAATTCTTTTTTTCGCGCGTATATTTCTTCTTTGATTGTATCAAGTGTCTCGATTTCGTCCACTTCTTTTAACAGCTGCATATAAATCTTTTTCTTCTCTGCTACTGGAGTATTTCCCATAACTTTGCGCACAAAATACTTCTCTTTTGTCATAGTTGGCTTAAATGTACGCGCATAATTCTTTGTTGTCTTTTTAAATCCGGCAACTTCAAGGAATCCTTTTTCAAGTAAAGCATTCACCATGAGATGAATAGAACTGTTCTTCCATTCCTTGTCCCCAGATGCTTTGATAATCTCTGAAGCAGTAAGTGCTTCTTCCTGCTCCCACATTACCTCCATAATCGCCAACTCGCTCTTTGTTAAATGTTGTTCTGCCATGATAATCTCTCCTTAAACTTTATATATGTTTATTTATGTTCACTACACCCTTTTAATAAGAATGCATTATATCTTGCCTGCTTCATGACTCCTGACAAAGCGGCCTTCCACCGCCATATCTGTCCAGGCATTTCTTTGATTGCATTCTGTCCTTCCTTTACAAAATAATTTTTCTTAGAGTGTATTAAAAAATCCTCTAATTCTTTCGTCTTTTTCTGACAATATTAAATATAATAATTGCCACAAATGCTATGATACCACATCCGGTAATCATAAATGCAAGCTTAATTCCCGGAAGCTGATAATGTAGCTTAATATCATGTGTTCCTTTTTTAAGATTAATACCGATATACTGATAATTTACCCTCTGAATATCTGTCTTTTTACCGTCAACATATGCTGTCCAGCCTTTCTGATATGGGAGAGTGACCACCAGCATCTTGTCTTTGTCAACAGTGATATTACCAGTTACCGTATTCTTCTCTGCTTTTGCATTCTGCAGGGAATTCTCTTTAAGTGCATTCACTCTGTCTGCATAATTAGACATCGTCTGAGAATAAATCGCAAGATCCTTATACTTCAAAGTGCCTGTACCGACAAACTTCAAGGTACATGTCTTTACAGCACCCTCTCTGTATCCCAGATTAAAAAGATATTCCTTTTGCCCGGTAGTATATGCATCAATACGGAACTTATGACCATATTTTACGCCCGGAGCCTTAATTCTTGCTGTTATAAAATGCTCTTTCGCATCTTTTTCTGCATAAATATCTCCAACCAGAGACAGATAAGTTTCTGCATTGGCCGGCGCCTCAAAGGAGAACTTCATCGTTGCACCCGGCTTCTCTATCTCTATCGTATCTTTTGTCATAGACACACCGTTAAGCTTTATATTTTTAATCTTTAACTTTTGTGCAGTAAGCGGAAGCTTCGTAGCCACAGTAAGATTACTGTTCTTATCCATATCCTTATCTTCCACAATAGCTGCAAGCATTGTAGTCTCCTGCTTTTCGGCTGCAGAATACTGATCAATTCTATCTGCATTTACTATTTTATCGTAAGTATACCCAAGTGGCAAGGAATATTGATTCTCATAAATAGAATAATATTTATTCTTTGTCTCCTGCACCTTTTTATAGCCATATGGAATTGTTGCCGTATTCTTCTTTGCAACACCCATATACTTCACGCTCGCAAGCGTATTCAGGTAAGTCCGGAAGTTGTAATCATAGATACTTACAATATTCCAGCGGCAATTACCCATCGCATTATTATAATTTACAATACCGCCATTTAACGTACTGCTAAATGTAGAAACATCATTATATCCATATAACAAACTGGAAGAACGAAGGTTACCCGTTGTAACAAGATTAGTGCTTCGGTAAAATTCATCCGTATCTGCTCCCGGTACTTCATCAAGATGCTTTAACGCTGTCCCGGAAATCTTCTTTTTAGAATCTCCCGCAGAAACGTAGGTATCCAGATGCGTATAACTATCATCCCCAGAAGTAATAAACCACTTTGCATTAAGGAAAATAACCAAGGCAGTCATTCCAAGAACAATTCCTCTAAACTGTTTCTTAGAAAATGTAATCTTATCACTATTTAATAAGAACAGCATAATCAGCGTTGCTGCCAAAAGTCCAAACGCACCATAAATACTTGGAACAAACAACTTGTCAGAGAAAGCATTTACCAGCCCGTAAAGTCCAGTGATCGCTGTCATGATTCCCAGTTCTTTTCCGCTCAGATCTCGCATCTTATCAAGACTTTCTGCCAGAATAAAGGAAACAATCACCACATAAATATAACCCCATCGGTTATTTACATTACTAAATCCGCTGAAAATATATCCGAAAACAGGGAACAGGGAAAATGCCGTGAAAATCACAAACAGCCAGCGAAGTTCCTTTCGGTTCTTTCTTGTAAAAAGTACTACGATCGCCAGCATTGCAAGCGGAGCAAATCCAAGCTTAAGCCATAAACCAGACGCAAAGTTATCCGATATATAGGACGTGAAAAAGTCCACCAGCCATTCTGTACGGTAAAATAATGGTGTTGTACTTAAAAATGCAGTAATCTTTCCACCACCACTTCGGCTTGAACCCATGTAACTTCCAAAAGATGTAAATAATGAGATTACTCCCAGGGATGCCCCCAGAATATAACTTCCCACTATAATAAATCCTCGCTCAAAAAATGTCTTCCAATTCCGATATTCCTCTGTACAAACGATTCGAAGCACAAAATAGATTCCCAGTGCGATTGTGTTCATATACAGGAAATAATAAGAACACAGCAGAGAAACCCCTACTAAAACTGTGAGCATATACCATTTTCTATTACGAATCAGTCTCTCCATCGCAACAACAAGAATCGGAAGAAGAATCATTGGCGTAAGGAATTGCCCATGCTTCGTTCCCGCATAAATCGCATAGCCGGAAAAGGCATACATGATACTTGCCGTATAAGCTGCAAAATGTGACTTTTTAAAATAAAGTACGAGACCGGACATACTAAGTCCTGCAAGAAAATACCTTACAATAATCAGGAAACTATATGCCTTCTCTATCTTCGCCGGTGAGAATAGCAGGTATAACCAATAAACCGGGTCATAACTGATCGCCACTGTCGCACCAAGTCCTGTTGTAAAATCGTACTGTTTAAAATCAAAGTTTCCACTGAAAATATCTTTAAATATCTCAGGAATATACTGAATAAAACGATATACCTTCGGAACATACTGCCCAAGACCATCTGCCTCCCAGATTAACGTTTTATTCTGTAAAATGTATGGCAGGAAAATAAGCACTGCCATCACCACAAAAAGCACAGTATATCCAATAAAATATCTAAGTAAGGAACGCCAGTTTTCCTCCCCCTCTCTGGAAGCCGGTGTTGTTATAATGCCCCACACTCTTTCTAAAATATTCACTACCGCTTCTTCTAATGCTGCATAAATACCGGCAAATGGCACACATATATTAATCGCTATAAATGCAAGGAACATTCCAAGAAATACAAAATATGCCGCCTTTATATAAAGTACTGCAAACACTCCTGCAATAGCAAAAGAAAGCGCCGCCATAATAAAATTCTTTTTTTCTAAAAATGTATTCTGCTTTTTCTTTGCACAAAATACACCCCAGAAAAATACAAATAGTTCCGTACTAATCGCAACTGCATGTGTGCGGTCTCCGCCAATCAATGTTCCTGCCAGACCATATCCGATAATCCCTTCTGGAAGAAAAACAGGCAGAAAACCAATAATACATATCAATAGAAGCAATACCGGCTTCTCCATCCATCCTTCTATATAATCCCACAAATAGGCACACAAAAGAAATACGATGCTGACAGACAAAAAGATAGCTGAAATTTCAAAAACCTTTATAAACGTTATGAAATTCCTTATTGTCGTAAACGGATCCACATGTTTTGCGAATACTTCATAAGGAATTCCCAAAAGTGCATACAATCCAAGACTATAGGCCGCATGCCTTAACATACATCCCTTAAAGTCCCCATACTTCTCACTCTGAATCTGTATATAATATCCTACTGCAAAAAAGATTCCCGGTACATACACAATCTGAACTATTCGAGTAAACGCATGAACAATATGCACCTCTCCAAACTTATGACAGAGTGCCGTCATTACCAAAAATATAAAATAAAAAGCTACGATAAGCTCTCTGGAAAAAACTTCGCGCCTTGAAGTTCCATTTTTCCCTTGTATAGACATCTTATAATCCTCCTGACTTTATCACATAACGCTATTGTACGTCATTGTCTACAAATTTGCAATATATGGGATGATTTATGATTTATCGGTGGGGGTGGTAAACAGACGAAGCCAGAGAACAAAACAGTTTATATTTGTGGCCTCGGAGCAAGTGTTGGATACGAGC
>ENA-OPSK01001894-OPSK01001894.1-human-gut-metagenome-genome-assembly--contig:-NODE-1894-length-13947-cov-3.094011_pt1 | contig 13947 bp, 5 predicted proteins | sample MGYA00241807_ERZ501905 | MGnify/ENA primary metagenome ERZ501905 (study PRJEB25962, sample SAMEA2042111) | human gut metagenome | biome: human gut; feature: human-associated habitat; material: faeces...
GGAGGATTCCCAGCCACATCAATGGATTGTTTAACCAGCCGGGATCAATCGTTATCTTTTCTTGCGTCAATATTCGCAGGAGCATATAGACGATTGCCAGCGCAGGGATGGCTGAAATGGCAAGTAAACGGATATATAGTTTACCGAACAATAGTGCAATGACCTTAGGGCCGGCTCCGTTGATTTTCCGTATGGCGACTTCTTTTTGCCGGCTGACCGTGTCGAGTGTAATGGCGGAATAGATACCCAGGACTGTAATGACTATGCTGATAACGGACAATAGGCTGAACAGGTCGCTTATCAGCATCTCCCCTCCATTGAGCCGGAATCGCTCCTCTTGTTTGGTGGTCAGCAGGAAAGGAATGGATGCCGGCAACCAGTTATGTACGATTTTGAGTATTTCTTTCCGTACGTTCTGTTCCTGTCCGGCTATGCATTTGATGTAAGCGACCCTATAGTTCGGTTCCTTAGGAACGGAGATGAAGGAGAAACGGTGATATTGAGATTGATTGGCTTTAGCCATTTGATCTTGGGTATATACCGGTTCGAACGGTAGTTGCTCATATATGCCGGTAATCTGGAAAGTCTGGTCTCCCAATTGTACGGATGTCGGATTCTTTTCCCCGTCTTTCTCCAATTCCCAGATAAGCGACCGTGAAACCACTATTTCGTTAGCCGCCTGTGGCATTCTTCCCTCTATCGGCAGTTTCATGAAAGACGGGTAGTTTTTACTGGTGAGGAAATGTATCCCGTGCAGTGTCTCTCCCTGTTTGTTCTTATAATCCAGATATTTGCCGGGAGTCTCTAAAAGCACGTCTTCAACCCCAGCAAGCGTACGGATACGGGAGACGATCTCTTCTTCGTGTCCTTGTACTTGCGGTTCCCAAAGTTCTATCTTCCAGATACGGGTACATTCTTCTTCCGTCAGCGTGTTGTTCCTTTTTTCTTCTGCGAGGTGGTAAATATTTCTTAGTCCGATAGCTCCGGCAATAAAGAGGAAACAGATGAACAGTTGGACTCCTAACATGAAGTTCCTTATACTATGTTTCTGTCGTTTCACGCCTTTTATTCCTTCTGTCAATGTGATATGTTTGATGCGGAAGATGACCAATGACACAATCAAGGCGCAGAGAACAAACAAGAAACAGAGATACTCCATTTCCTGCTGGATCAAGGTAGGCGTATGGATAAACAGATTCTCGTTGATCGTTTCTTTCGAGGCCATATACTGATAATAAACAGGCACTATCCATTCGGTCAGGACGAGACTTGCCAATGCCGACAGGATGAAAAGAACCGCAATCTCGCTGAAGAGTAATCTGAACAATCCTTTTGCGTCTGAACCTAAGCATTTCCGTAAACTGAGTTCTCGTGTCCGGTTATAGAACGACTGAATGCAGAACTTCAGGAAGTTTATCATCGCGGCAATCAATATCAGGAGGCCGATCAACGGGATGAAGAATGTCGCACTGAGATTATCCGGTTTGTACATCTCTTCCTTGAAAGTGCGTGCTGTCAGATAGTGATCGTTGTTTTTTCCAAAAGCCGGTATTTGTTGGCGTAACCTTTGGTTTATTTCTTTGCTTGAAACACCTTTATCCAGCAGGACCACCAGATCTCGGTATTTACGTTTTGGTTGGATGCCGGCTGTTTCCAGGAAATAAAAGTCACTCTTTTCCCGTGTCCCATCCGGAAAATCCCTGATAACGGCGCTGATTGTGGAATAGTGGATGGCAGACGTGTCGCTGTCTGCACGACTGAAATAGAGTGTTTTTCCGATAGAGTTTTCTGCTCCGAATATTTTTTTCGCGGATGATTCGCTGATGAATACTTCTCCCGGTTTGAGTGTCGGTGTCTGGCCTTCCAACGTTTGAATGCTGAATATGGTCGGAAAATCTTTTGTGACATTCTGGATGCTGCACTGGTACGGGATTTCTTTCTGGTTCTCTTTGGATATGGAAATATTGGCTTGGCCGTATCCGTATGAATAAGCGATTTGCCCAATTCCGGTGATCGGATTCCCCATCAGTTCTTGCACCACCTCTCCTGGAATATAAGGGTCCTCATAACCGTATTGGGCCGATTTGACATATATATTCGCCATCCGATCGCTGTTTGCCCAAGCAATAAACTGGTTGTTGAATCTTCTGATATAATAAGAGGTTATACTGAAACAAAGAAGTCCGACTGCGATTCCGATGATGGAAAGCAAATACTGGATCTTGTTTTTAAGAATTTGGCGGATAGCCATTTTCAAGTAGTGTTTGAACATGATGTGATGTTTTTGTCGTTATTATGTTTTTGTTTTTATTATTCCGTTTTGATTACCTCTGCCGGATTGGTGGCGGCTGCCCTTTTGACCTGACGGAATATAGAGAGCAGCACGATCCCACAGGTGATAAGGAAAACCAACAGGAACAATCCTGCCGGCAATGTGGTATGGTTGGCGTATGTCTCGAGCCAACGTTTTATAACCAAGTAGCCGACTGGAAGAGCAAAAACATTGCCTAATGTCACTAATATGAAATACTCTCGGAAGAACAGTTGAAGAATGTGATAAAAGGTAGCTCCGTTTACTTTGCGGATGGCAATCTCTTTCCGCCGCTGTTCGGTGGCGAGGCTCACCAGAGAGTAAATGCCGAATGTGGAGATAAGGATGCAAACCAGCGAAAGGATGCTGAAGATGGTAAAGATCACTTTTTCCGGCCGGTTGAACCGATCTATTAGATCGGACAGCTCCGTAAACATTTTACTCCGGTTGACATTGTCATTCTGAATATGTGATGTTATCTCGTGAAGATGTTCCAGCACTTCTTTTTTATGTCCTTTTGCATAGCGGACATAAATAAGGTAAGGACGCTCGAAGTCTTTTACCATCGGATTTTCGTATGTGGTGAAGAACAGCGGTAATATAGGATATTGCATCGGAGCGTAGAGATAGTCTTTGATGACACCGCAAACTCGGGCTTGGCTTGCTTGCCCTTTTATGTATATAGGCCGTTCAAGCAGATCCGTGTAGCCTAATGTTTGCAGGCAAGTTGCATTTACCATATAGCTATATGGGGTTGCGTCCGTCGGCCAGCTACCTGCTTTCAGTTGCAGTTTGAAGAACGAAAAGAAGTCCTTGTCGGCAACGATTACCGAGTTGTAACTATTGGGTTCGGCTTCATTCGGATCGAAACAGAAATACGAGTAAAAGGAACCGTACCAATCCCCTTGTTCCGTAAAGACTGGAGCGTTCCCGCAGGTGTATGTGACTTCTTCTACATACGGATGGTTGGTCATTTCCGGTTTCAAAACACTTAAATCCGTCTGAAAGGAGGTGTCATATCCTAAATCTACCTGTATGACCCGTTCATAATCGATCCCTTTATCTTTTGAAAGGATAAAATGCAACTGTCGGAACAATCCGATGGAGGTGATAAAGAATAGTGAACCGATAAATATCTGAACGATGATCAGGCCCTGTTTGAAAAGAGCCGGTTTCTGTATTTTATGCTCTAAAAGATTTCGTATCGGATAATAACAGATAAGAAGGAATACTAACATACAGATTCCAGCGAGTGACAGCGTATTGCCTAAAAGTGAAGTTCGTGAAAGGTGGCGACTGACGTTCTCATAGATACCATACCGGTGCCAGGTCGTATAGCTTTCATAGTAAGGATAGATGCTCTCGATCAGACAGAAAGAAATCAGGAAGGCGATGATCAAAGGAAGTGCCAGTTCGATGAAACTTTTTGTAATCATACTTGTGGTTGAGGCTCCTATACAAAGATAAGTCCGGTTTTTTTGTTGTTTCCGTTGCTGTTGACCGATAAAAAGGACAAGTAGGTTGATCAGAGCGCTAAGGAAAGCCATTGTCCCGGCCAAAGCCAGGATATGAATGTTACGGATGCGGTCTGTCAATTCAGGATGGCACCGAAGATGCACTTCGGAGGCTGTCAGCAGGTTTATTTTCCAGTTTTTTACCTGTTCGCGATCCCATTTGTTTTCGGCATGGCTTTTATAGTGCGCCAGTTTGTTCCGTACATTTGCCACGTTCGCATTCTTTTGGAGCCGCACGTAGGTCGTCATGCGTTTGACATGATTGGGGTGAGGGGTTCTGATCAACAGAAAGTCGAACAGCAGATCAGTATTATCCGGATAGTTACGGATAATACCGACTACAGAGGGACGAAGATTATTATCCAATACGACTTCCTTGCCAATACAGTTTGTTGTCCCGAACAATTTGTGGGCTGTCCGTTCCGTTAAAATGACAGAACTGCCGTCGGGAATGACCCCTTGGTGAGTCCCTTCGATAAAATCTGCCCGGAAAAGGTCGAAGAAGGACTGTTCGCTTTCCATTCCATGCAGGTTGATTGCTTCGTTGTCCTGTTTCAATGTAAAACTGAGGTGGTTGAATGAACAAGAGACTTCGATTTCGGGGAGCAGCTTGAATAATTCTTCCCGGTCGTTAATATGTAACTGGTCTAAATCTGATTGTGTTCCGTTGGCACGCTTGACAAGTCCTTCTGTCGTCAGGCAGTAAAGTCGGTCTGCTTCCGGATGGAAATTATCGAAATGTGTCTCCCACCATAGCCAGTAACCTCCTAAAATGAAGGCAGTAAATCCTACGGCCAGACCAATGATGCTGACAATTGATTGAGTTCGGTATTTCAGTAGTTCCCGAAAAGAAACTTTGACATAGTGTGATAACATAATCTGATTGTTTGTTATAAGATATTGTTCAAAGACATTCTTATTCCGACTTGATCACTTCTGCCGGGTTCTGGTTCGCTGCCTTCTGTATGCGCCAACCGGTACAAAGAGTCAGCAGCAGGACCAGTACACCCCAGATGACCGGATAAAGCCACCAACTGATTGCTGCTTGCAACACATAGTTTTCAATCCATGATTTCATGATCAGGTAACTGGCCGGAAATGCTATGACCGAAGCGATGCATAGCAGGCGGAGATTACCGGCAAAAAACATTCTCATGATATCGGAGGCCTCTGCCCCGTTTACTTTACGGACAGCGATTTCTTTCTTCTTCTGTTCGCAGTCCAGAGTTACTTGAGAGAATACGCCGAACAATGAGATCAAAATACAGACTATAGTCACGAAGTCAAGCATCTTGAGTAGCGCCTTTTCCGATTTCAGAAACTTTTCATACTCTTCTTCCATAAAAGTAACATGTATGTCGACGGCGTTCGGTTGCATTTTCTTTGCCAACTGTTCAACCTGTTGTTTGCACAGTTCGCGGCTTCCCGGCTGATGCCGGAATATGGCAGTCGTTGAATAATCATTCTGTATATTCTTTTTTCCCGGACTGAACTCGAGCATAACCGGCTTTACCGGAACGGTAGGAGGTGCGATATAAAAGTCTTTGAAAATGCCGTCGATGATAAATCCTTTCTGATCTTTGCGGCTAAGTGTTTTGCCAATCGGGTTGTCGATCTTCAATTCCTTTACAGCTGCTTCGTTTAGGAGTATGTGCCGTTCGGTATCTCCTTCCGGCAACTTGCCTTTTAGCAATTGCAGACCATAAAATTCAAAGTAGCGATTGTTGCATGGGATTATTTGGATCGTAAGACCTTCCACAGAGGCCGGCTTGCCTTCCCAATCGGTAAAGGACCTGTAGGAACGTGAATGGCTTGGAAATAGTGGATCGTTTTCATCCGGATATACTTCGGCGATGGAGGAGAGTTTGGCAATTTCTTCTTTCAAACCGTCTGTTTGGGGATATATACGGACATCGCCCCGGTCTTTCCGGTTTAGTCCGATATCGGTGGTGTGCAAGTGATGGATTTGCTTGATCAGTACCGACGAACAGAATATGAATCCGATGCTGATTATCAATTGCAAGGTAAGGCTTGCTTTGGGGAAGAGGTTCTTTCCTTTTCCGTCAGACGAACCTTTAAGGGCCTTTTGTAGCGAACGCTTCCTGAAATAGTAGATAGGGAATAAAGAGAACAGGAAAGCCAGTAAGGTGATGAATCCGAAATAGACGAATGTTTCCAGATAGAGACTGAACGAATCCGTTTTTACATTCGATAATTCTTGGAATACAGGCAGTATGATTTCGATCAAGGCTATTCCGGCTAAAAGAGAGATGGAAAGCGTAAGCAGGTATTCGGAAGCGAACAGGACAAACAGATTGCCGTCAGACGAGCCGCACACTTTCCGAAGCCCGATCTCTTTACTGCGTATTCGTATACGGTTTACGAATAGGGTCAGATAGTTGAATAGTGCGCACAGGATTACCAATCCTCCGGCAAGAGCGAATAGCAAGATATGTTCGAACTTGATAGTTGGCTCTTCTTCGGGGTGGTCATACCGCATGGCGGTGATCGACGTCAGAACGAAATGATTCAGCGAGTCTCTGTCTTTCTTTATTTTATGTTCGTAAAGTTTCTTTTTAAAAGCTCTCATATCCGTTTCCGGACGGACCTTTATAAAAGTCTGACAATAGGCTACGTTCCATTCCTCCGTTTGTCGGGACGGCTTCAGTATTCCGAACGGGAAATTCGAGTGCTGGTCCTGACTTTTGACTATGGCACATATTTCCATATCGTCAGACCAAATTTTCAGTTTTTCACCTAATGGGTCCTTTGTGCCGAAGACCTCTTTGGCAAGCTTGTCCGTGATCGCGATCTTGTTACTTTTCGGGATCATAAAATCCCGGCTACCGGAGATCAGTTCTATTTCGAACATATGTTCGGCAGCTGAATCCATGACCATGTCGAAAGATTCGTATTTCTTCTCGTTGTAGAGGAAATCGGTTTTCCAGGCACTCGTGTTGCAACTTTCCTCTATCTCCGGGAATGTCTCTTTCAAATATCGGGCCAGAGGGTAAGGAGTAACGCTTGATAATCCTTGGTCATCGGTTTCCGATTCCATCCGGACGTAATAGATCCGGTCTGCGTCTTTCCTAAACGTATCGTAGGTCAGTTCATATCGTATCCAGAGCGACGATAACGCGAAACTTGTAAATCCGATTGCGAGCCCGACGATACAGATGAATGATTGCAATTTATATTTCAAGAGATTACGGAAAGCTATTTTGATGTAATGGTGTAGCATGGTTCAATGATTTAGTTTGTTATTATTCCGATTTGATCACTTCCGCAGGATTGGTCCGGGCAGCCTGTATCGTCTGATAGAGGACGGTTCCGATGATCAGAGTGATGGTGGCAAATACGATTACGATATACATCCAGGCAGAGATATGGCTCCGATAGGCATATTGCTGCAACCAACTTTGCATGAACAACCACGCGAGTGGCAATGCAAGAAGGTTGGCTATCAATGCAATTGTCAGATATTCCATAAAAAACATTTTGACAATCGTGCCGGCAGAGGCTCCCATCACTTTCCGTATGGCAATTTCTTTCCTTCGTTGTTCCATATTGCTGGATGAAATGGAATAAAGCCCGAAGATGGAGATTAGCGTACAGAACAGAGCCAGCAAAGTAAAGAGCTGCAGGCTGGCATCTTCGGAAGTGCTGAGCCGATCAAGTATCTGGCTTATGGTCTGTACATTGCAGGTAGTGGGATCGCCTGACTTAGAGTGTTTTTTGAATATATTCCGGATTGCTTTGATCGTGGCTTTTTCTTTTCCGGGTTCGGTACGGGCATAATAAAAATAACTGTTCCATTTGCTTTGGTCGATTACGATCACTTGTGGCAGGGTCGGGTTGCGCAAACTGGCCGCTTGGAAGTTTTGGATGATCCCGACGATCTCCATTTCGGCACGTCCTCTGCTTCCGTCTTGCATGATCGTATAATTCCAAATACTGATTTTCTTGCCGATCGGGTTATCGATGCCCATGATGCGAGCAGCTTCTTCATTGATGACGGCTTTTGTCCAAGAAGCTCGCCAATCTCCATTGTCTGCCAGATCGCCGTCATTGATGAAACGGCCTTTCAGCATCGGTATGTTAAAAACTTCCGAGAAGTTGCTGCCTACTTGCAGGACTTGGAAGTTTGGATTGAAATCCAGAGGCTTACCTTCCCATTCGACTTCGTTTTGTGTATAAGGTTCATGGGTGATGGTAAATATTCCGGCTTGTGTGAATCCTTTTAGGACTGCTAATGAAGAAATCTCGCGATTGATTCCTTCCCGGTCGTTGAATGTCATTTCCATCTGTATCAGACCCTCTTTCTGGAATCCCAAGTTTTTATGTTTCATGAAAGATATTTGCCTGAACATGATAAATGTGCTCATCAGGAAGAATATGCAGATACATAGTTGGAGTGTCATGCTGATTTTGCGGAAACCGCTTTTCCGGGTAGGAGAGATTCCTCCGGATATTAATAGAGAAGAAGCGCGTACAAAATGCAAGAATAACGGTAGACTGACAATCATGAGTGTCAGCCAGCTAATGCCTGCTATGATACAAAGATGGCTGAATAATAACTTTCGCTGTAATGTCGTATCGAAGAGGTGTGAGAAACCGCCAGCGGTTAATTCCAACAGGCAGGAAGCCAATAGAAAACTGATCCCGACAAGCAATGTCAATTCCAGCAACAACTGGATAACCAAGTTCTTTTTATCAGCGCCGATCGCATTTCTCAATTTCATTTCTTTGTTCCGTAAGTAGATACGATTCAACAGCAGATTGGTGAAATTAAAGAAAACGCAGAGTAACAATAAGAGGCCGGTTACCGTGAATGTCCGGATGTAGGAAAGATTAAATGTCAATTCACTTCCGAATGTATGACGGACATCTGTCAGGGGAACCAACTTTAACAAAATTGATTTATTATATTCATGTTCGACTATATAAGAATTGATCTTCTTCTCAAAAGCTTTTATATTAATGTTGGGTGCTAATAATAGATAGATTTTAGTGTTTAGCAAGGCCCATTGTTTTTCGTCCGTGATCCGGTTTTCCCGGTCACGGTCGAATTTGTCCAGTTCATAAACATCGGCTTGCATCATGGAGTTGTTGGGCGAATCTTCCAGGACGGACACGATCGTAATGCTTTTGCGATATCCGTTTTCAAGGGTTTTGCCTAATGCTTCCTCCGGTGTTTTGAAATATTTCACGGCAAAAGAGCGGGTGACGGCTATCTCATCCAGCGTTTTCAGGATATCATCCCTTTTACCGCAAATTACGGGACGTGGAAAGAATTTGAAATACTGTTCGTCAATGAATTCCTCGTCCGGATCCTCTAACCTTGTTTCTCCATATTTGAAAGTCGAGCCGTATTTGGAATAAATCTGCGTTGTCTCTATTACTTCCGGGAAATCTTTTTTCAGTTTGCGTGCCAGAATAAGTGGTAATTCCTCCGATTTCTTTCCCGTTTGTTTATCGATTCCGTATATTCGGTAAATTTGTCCGGATTGTGGGTAGAACCCGTCGTAGTTCGTTTCATACCTGTACCAGTTCCATCCGTATGTAAAACAGATCAGCCCGATTGCCAAACCGACAATACTGATGGCAGATTGTACTTTATATTTTGCCAAGTTACGAAATGCAATTTTGATATAATGTTGTAGTATCATGATTCGAATATTATTTTAAAATCAGTTCTTCCGCATCCCCAAAGGTACTATATCCTGTGACAATCACCTTGTCGCCCGGTTGGAGGCCGCCGGTTATTTCGTATTGCTGCGGGTTTTGGCGGCCGATGCTGACCGGGGTTTTCCGGGCTTTCGTGCCGGATTCATTCAGTTTGTATATCCATTGGCCGCCGGTGGCCTGGAAGAAGTCACCACGTGGGATGACGAGGGCCTCTTCCGGTTGTCCGAGTTCGATCTGGACACGGAAACTTTTTCCGATGCGTACGTTCTCCGGGCTTGTCTCCGTAAAGACCAGGTCGACATCGAAGTTCCGGTCTTTGACTTCCGGAACGACTTTGGTGATCCGGAGCGGGTACTTTTTGTTTTGCCAGGTGATGGTGGCGGGTAGACCGGTGGTGATCCGGTCGATGTAGTATTCGCTGAGGGAAGTATGGATCTTGAACTGATCGAGGACTTTGATCTCGGCGATCGCTTCGGTACTTTGCACCTGTTGTCCGGGAGTTACTTTCACAAAACTGAGTTGTCCGGAGAGAGGAGCACGAACAACCAAGTCCTCCATGCGTTCCCGGACACGTTCGAACTTTTTACGTTCCCGTTCAAGATCGTTTTTCATCAACTCACGGCGCAAGATCGTAGCTGCACTATCATGGCGCAAACCTTCCAACTGCAAAGCGGTGCTTCGGGTTTTATAGTCGAATTCGTCCCGGGCCACTTCGAGCTGTGCTTTGCTTTTGACTCCCATATTGAATTCCTCTTCATCGAGTGCATAGCTTTTTTTGAGCCGGTTCAGTTCGTAGGTCGTTTGTAAGGTCTTTTGTTGCAGGTCGATACTTTTCTGTTCCATCTCGATCTCTTTCTCCTGATAAGAGATCAGTTGCTTTTCCCATTCATCCTGTTGGTCCTCGATGGCGCGGATAAGGTCGGGATTGTTGAGTGTCAGGATCGTGTCTCCCTTGTTCATCATAGTTCCTTCCTCTGCAATGATCCTGTCCACGCTGCCGGCTTCGCGGGTGTTGATCTGGATGGTGAGGATGGGTTGCACGACGCCTTCGACGTCTACATATTCCAGAAATTTGTCGCTTGTCGCTTCTCCGATGATCAGGTTTTCTGCATCGGTACGGAGCTTCCTGCCACCGGAAGCGGCGATCCCGACATAGATGAGAAGAACAATAAATGCGATTCCCCCGGCGATATGCCAGCGGTAGCGGTAATAAACGGGTTTCTTTGCTATGGGCTTGTCCATGTATATGATTTATAATTTATGATTTATGAATTGTCAATTGTCCATTGTCAATTGTTTAAAAGGAGTTCATAGTCTTCTGTGATCGGGATCATCTTCTCGAAATCGTAACCGGTCAGGCTGCGGAGACCGTAATAGAGATTCCAATAATTATATAAAGCCGCGATGTAAGCACGACGGGAATTGTCTTTTTCGGCTATGGCGGCATTGAGATCGAGAATCGTCGATTTGCCTAACAGGTAGAGCCTGCGTGCCACATCGTTACGGCGCTGGGCCGTTTGGTCTGTTTTATAGGCTATGGCAACTTTTCCGGCCTGTATGTTGAATTGCTTGACAATCTTGGCTACGTTCAGTTCGAAATCCATCCGTTCTTGTTCCAGTTCGGTGTAAACCTTGTCGCGGTTGCTTTTGGCCACTTTCACCCGGCCTTTACCTACGCCCCAGTCCAATATCGGTATGCGTATCCCCAATGTCACCAATTGCTGGTCCATCGGGTCGCGGTAGGATTCTTTCAGCTTTTCGTTGCTTTGCGTCAGACCGAACTGTGCATATAAGGCTGCTTTAAAACCCCGGTTGGCTTTTGCCTCGGCAACGTTGCTTTCACTTTGCAGCCGGCGGCGTTCGAAAGCGCTGATATCCGGGTTGTTTTGGAAAGCAAGCTGCATGGCTTCGTTTACGTCGACTGTGAAGTGAGGAATACTGTCGTCGGGAATCACTACCAAGTTTATATTTTCGGAAATGCCCAGATAACTGCGGAGCGACTGGATATAATCGTCGACCTCGATTTGCGCATTGAGGCAGTTTGTTTGTTCGGTCAGTTTGTTGAGTTCCAATTGGAGCATTTCGTTTTCGGTGATCGTTCCGATATTGTAACGTCCTTGTGCATACCGGTAAAGCGTGTCGGCGTATGCAAAATTATAGTTCGCGATTTCCAGCGATGTCTGTGCCGTAGCCAAGTTAAAAAAGCGGTTGGTCGTATAGGCTGCTACCAGTTCAAGTGTTTCGATATAGGTCTTTTTTGCTTCTTCGTATTTGATCGGCTCGATACGGCGTTCCCATTTAAGGTCATTGAAGCCGAATAAGTCTTGTTCATATCCTACGACAACCGGAGTACTTTTGTAAGACGAGATATTGTCGGTAAACATATCCAGTCTTTCAAGTCCGGTTTTCAATAAAACCTTTCCCCCTGTAAGGGCTATATTTTGTTGGATTTCGAGGCTGGCATCGACTGAGAGTTGGTTCCGATGCACAAACTTGTCGCTACCGTCTTCCAAGGTGACTGACTGGATGGAACGATTCAAGCTCGGATCGGATGTAAGTGTCAGGCTCGGCAACTGTTTAGCCCGGAACGAACGCCAGTTCCAGTAAGAAGCCCTGAAAGCGTGACGGGCGGCAATCGCTTCAGGAGAATTCCGACGTGCCATTTCGATAGCTTCGCTCAATGTCAGCGTAAGTGTTTTCTGCGCCTGGAGCTGTAAGGGGAGCAGAAATAGTATTGCTATGTATATTATTTGTTTCATGGCAAAAATGAAGCAAATAATATGCCATTTTTGTAAAAGGTTGGTACTTATGTAAATAGTGATGTGTAGTGATATGGATAGGGTGCTAATCCGCACAATTTACGTGCGGATTAGCACGGTATATTCAGGCTGAAATTGTATTAAGAAACGATAGACATCTCTTTATGGTTTTGCGGGATTCTCTATCACTCTATCACGCTTTGCTTTGTAAGTATTGATAAGCATGATGTACAAGGAGTGATACATGCCGGATTCATGTATCACTCCTGTGTCACACTTGTATCAATTGAAACGGAGAATCGGTATTGTTCTGAAAGTAGCGGGAAGCGTATCTATATGTATTTGTGAGCAAGTTATTTCGTCGACATAAGGTCCTTTTTTGCAGAAAACAAGGAGGAAAAGAGTGGAAAGCAAGCAGAAATGTTCGGAAACATGCCCATCTTCCGGCATTCTACACCCGGATGTTGACGCTCCCTACACCCGGATGTTGACGCCTCGAACATCCGGGTGTAGAGAATCATTACATACTGACATGTTGTAATGAAGATGCTTATTATGCAAGAAAAGGCTATATGTATTCCAAACATTCTTAATATGTTACTATTAGCTTGCCTGTAAGTGTATGAAAAAACGTGTTATTTCGCACAAATTATGTGCAGTATCGCACATACATTCCGTATATATAATACATATCTTTGTCACGTCAAGGATGATTTTTTACACGAGATAGAATAATACCAGGAATATGAAGAACGGGAAAATATTGATTATAGATGATAACGAAGATGTCCTCTTTGCGTTGAATCTGTTGCTTGAACCTTATGTGGAACAGATAAAAGTGACGACGCAGCCGGAACGGATCGAGCATTTTATGTCGACATTCGTGCCCGATGTTATTTTATTGGATATGAATTTCCGGCGGGATGCGATCAGCGGACAGGAGGGGTTCTTTTGGCTCGAAAAGATAAAGGCCGCCGACCCCGATGCCGTGGTTCTTTTTATTACGGCCTATGCAGATACGGAAAAGGCCGTACGTGCCATAAAGGCGGGGGCTACCGACTTTATTCCGAAACCCTGGGAAAAAGAAAAACTGCTTGCTACTCTCTCGGCAGCCTTGAAACTGCGTGAAAGCCGTACGGAAATCAATACATTGAAACAGCGGGTCGAGGCATTAGGAAGCCCTGATGATACCGGCTTTGAGATTATCGGTGAGAGCGATGTCATGCAGGAATTGTTTGCCACGATTGCCAAACTGAAGGATACGGATGCCAATATTCTGATTTTAGGCGAAAACGGGACTGGAAAGGATCTGATTGCACGCGCTCTTTATCATCATTCGCCCCGTTGCAACCAGGTTTTTATCAGTATCGATCTTGGGAGTATCCCGGAACAATTATTTGAAAGCGAACTGTTCGGATATGAAAAAGGAGCTTTCACGGATGCACGGCGCGATAAGCCCGGACGTATGGAAGTGGCTTCCGGCGGGACCCTGTTTCTGGATGAAATCGGTAATTTGAGCTTGCCGATGCAGGCGAAGTTATTGACCGCTATCGAGAAAAGGCAGATTCTCCGTCTGGGTGCTACCCGTTCCGTGCCGATCGATGTCCGGCTGATCTCTGCCACGAATATGGATATCCATGCGATGGTACAGGAAGGAACTTTCCGGCAGGATTTG
>ENA-OPSK01001896-OPSK01001896.1-human-gut-metagenome-genome-assembly--contig:-NODE-1896-length-13931-cov-3.674042_pt1 | contig 13931 bp, 7 predicted proteins | sample MGYA00241807_ERZ501905 | MGnify/ENA primary metagenome ERZ501905 (study PRJEB25962, sample SAMEA2042111) | human gut metagenome | biome: human gut; feature: human-associated habitat; material: faeces...
CCTGCCGTATCGATAAAGACATACTCGGTACCGTTGCGGACAATCTCTGTATCGACTGCATCGCGGGTCGTACCGGCGATATCCGATACGATGACGCGGTTCTCGCCCAGAAGCTTATTTATAATAGAAGATTTACCTACGTTTGGTTTTCCGACAATCGCCACTCTCGGACGGTCATCCTCTTCCTCGTCGCCGCTTCCCTCCGGGAAATGTGCCACGACTGCATCCAGCAGATCGCCCAGTCCCAGACGGGAGGCTGCCGAGATCGCTACCGGATCACCGATACCGAGGTTGTAGAACTCATAGACGTCATTGCCAAATTTCGCCGGATTGTCTACTTTATTGACCGCCAGAACAACCGGTTTTCTCGATTTACGCAGCATATCCGCCACCTTGGAATCCGAATCGGTCATGCCCTGACGCACATCTACGATAAACAGGATCACATCCGCCGTCGCGATCGCGATCTCCGCCTGCTCACGCATCTGGGACAGGATAATATCCTTCGTATCCGGCTCGATACCGCCAGTATCGATCAGGGTAAAAGAATGGTCTAACCAGGTACAGTCCGCGTAAATACGGTCACGCGTTACACCTGGAGTATCTTTTACAATCGAAATCATATCGCCCGCAAGGACGTTGAAAAGGGTGGATTTTCCCACGTTTGGACGTCCAACGACCGCCACCACCGGTTTCTTTTTCATATTTATGCCTCCATTTATTTTCATGCTCCGCAGCTGGTTTGTAAATCCACAGCTGCTATTTTTATTGTCCAGTTACTTATTTCATTCATTGTGATGCATTTCACATCCAGACGCTTTCTTTCTGTGTGTCCGAAAGCACGTTTTCCACTGTATTTCCAGCCATCACGTTTCTTTCTCATCCTCCAGATCTAAGTCTTCCTCTTCAAAACAAACGACTTCGTCCGGGGCATCCTAATCCAGGTCTTCCGGCTCATATGCGTACACCTGTACGCCATCCAGATCTTCTTCCTGCCAGTTATCATCCATCTGAGCGGCAAATTCCTCCGGATCCGGCTCATACTCGCCATGCCTGGAGCTTTCCTCCTTCACAGGAGCCAGAATTGCTTCCACAAAATCACGTCCGCTTGATTTTACAATATCCACCGGAACTTGTAAAGCATTTTGTACATCCGTGCGGGTCAGATCATCCAGAAATGTCTCCTCGCCGCTTCGGAACATGGCGCTTGGAAGCAGCAGGCGGCTGCCAAGCGGCTGTTCCTTTAACTGTGCAATCAGATCCTTTGCCGTGATCAGCCCCGCCACCGTGATCCGCTCACCAAAGAAGTCATTGCGGATCGCATATACATGTACCTTTTTCCCCGGGAACTGGCGGCACACGCGCTCTACATACTGCTCAATATACGGAGCAGCCAGCCGTCCCGTTGCAATCGAAATCTCCTCCGGGCACACCTCGCCAGCCTCTCCCGGATGCAGCTGCTCCAGCGCCTCGGCTATCTCCTCCTCCATCAGGCGAATCATGCCGACCCCATTTTCCAGCTGGATATAGCCATCATAGCGATCCGCTTCCGGAAGCGGGCGCCCGGCGCCCATGTAAAACTCATCGCTGGCGTGAATGAAGTGAATACCGTGTTCCGCATAGATCTTCTTCTGCCATTTCTCTATCAAATCAATGGTATCGCCCAACTGCTCCGGTGTAAACGGCTCAAGCGGATACAGACCATCGCGGTACTTCGAGAGACCGACCGGCACGACCGAAACACTCTGCATCGCCGGAATGTATTTCGTCAGATCACGGATCGAACGGTCTAACTCCGCCCCGTCATTGACGCCCCGGCATAAAACGATCTGACCGTTCATCGGGATATCCGCCTCATACAGGCGGTCGATTTTCTGAAGCGCCTCACCGGCAAAGCGGTTATGAAGCATCTTGCAGCGCAGCTCCGGATTTGTCGTCTGCACTGAAATATTGATCGGCGCCAGCTTAAACCGGATAATCCGCTCAATATCCTTATCCTTCATATTCGTCAGCGTGATATAGTTGCCCTGCAGGAACGAAAGTCTGGAATCATCGTCCTTAAAATACAGTGTCTCACGCATGCCCGGCGGCATCTGGTCGATGAAACAGAAGATGCACTTATTCCTGCAGGAACGATAATCGCTCATCAGACCATTTTCAAAGGTAATCCCCAGATCCTGATACTCATTTACGATATCCAGTTCCCACTCCTCACCGTTTTTCTTGCGGACCAGCAGCGTGATCTCCTCGCTGTTTATCTTATATTCATAATCAAAAATATCCTCTATCTCATCTCCATCGATCGTCAAAAGGACGTCCCCCGGCTCCAGCTCCATTTCCTCCGCAATCGAGCCCGGATCGACCGATTTTATCAGATGACCTTTTTTCATTTATAAAATCCTCATTTCAAATATTTTTAAACCCTAAGAATCCAGTATTATATTAACAGTAATCAGCTTTTTTGTAAAGTTGTGCTTCCGATTCGCAGATGTGGATTTTTGGGGAAGCAAGCCAAATATTTGATTTTTTTTGTAATTTTCTCATTTGCTATTGACGTTTCTTATCGTAAAATGGTATAAAATAGTTGTATTATGTCCTGCAAATGGCAGACAAACTTGTACGCTCTGCCCGCATGCATCGAAGGACCTACACTGTTTGGAGGTATAATCATGTCGAATGACTACGTGTTTAATGACACGCTTCCGGTTGCGCCGCTTAAAATTGCCGCACTGGAGAGCTGCCGGGATCTGGCTGAGAAAGTCAACTCCCACATTATCAATTTCCGCCGCAACGATATTGAAGTCCTGAAAAAACGTCAGGAAAATTTACAGTACCGCGGCTATGATGCTGATTCTTACATGCTTGACTGCGCGTGCCCGCGTTTCGGAAGCGGTGAAGCAAAAGGCATCGTCAATGAGTCTGTCCGTGGTACCGATATTTACGCCATGGTCGATGTAACCAACTACAGCCTGACCTACAAAATGAGCGGATTTACCAATCATATGTCCCCGGACGACCATTATCAGGATTTAAAACGTATCATCGGCGCATCCATTGCTACCGCTCATCGTGTCAATGTTATCATGCCGTTCTTATATGAAGGACGCCAGCACAAGCGCAGCGGTCGTGAATCCCTTGACTGCGCGATGATGCTCGAAGAACTGATTCAGATGGGCGTAAGCAACATCATTACCTTCGATGCACATGACCCGCGTGTACAGAACTCCATTCCGTTAAGCGGTTTTGATAATTTCATGCCGACCTACCAGTTTATCAAGGCATTACTGAACCATGACAAAACCTTAAAGATCGACAAGGACAACCTGATGGTTATCAGCCCGGACGAGGGCGCTATGTCCCGCGCCGTATATCTGGCAAACAACCTGGGTGTTGACATGGGTATGTTCTACAAACGCCGCGATTACTCCCGTGTTGTCAATGGACGTAACCCGATCGTTGCCCATGAGTTCTTAGGTTCTTCCGTTGAAGGAAAGACCGTTCTCATCATCGATGACATGATCTCCTCCGGCGAGAGCATGCTGGACACCTGCCGCGCCCTCAAAGAGCGCAAGGCAAAACGCGTCGTTGTATGCGCTACCTTCGGTCTGTTCACCAACGGACTTGAGAAATTCGACGAATTTTTCGCAAAAGGTTATCTCGACTGCGTTGTAACCACCAACTTAAACTACCACACGCCGGAACTTCTTAAACGTGACTGGTATGTAGAAGCTGATATGAGCAAATTTATCGCTGCAATCATCAACTCCCTGAACCATAACGTATCTCTGGAGAACGCACTGACTCCGACTGCGAAGATCCAGAAGCTGATTAAACGGTATAATGAGGGACAGATGTAATGAGAATTGACGGCTGATAAACGGCTGTAAATTTCAAAAAACTCCTGCATACACAGATGAATGTTCATTCTGTGTATGCAGGAGCTTTTTCTAATTAATCTACTCAAACCGTGATTTGCAATTCAATCCATCCCCATCACAAATTCACCTTCGCCCATCCTCTCTCTAAATACCCATTCATCTTCCGTTTCAGTTCCTGATTCTCCTCCGCCTCCAACAGCGGATCTTTATCCATTAATTTCTTCACTTCATCCGAAACTGCCTTCAATATATCTGCATCTGCAAATATATCCGCTAAATGGAATTCGAGATCACCGCTCTGGCGGACGCCAAATAGGTCGCCGGGACCGCGCAGTTTTAAGTCTTCGGAGGCGATGTAGAAGCCGTCATTTGACTTATTGAGAATATCCAGCCGCTTTCCGGCGTCTTCCTCGCCGGAGGCGTTGACCATGATGCAGTAGGACTGATCTTTTCCTCGACCGACACGGCCGCGGAGCTGATGGAGCTGCGCCAGACCGAAACGCTCGGCATTTTCGATCATCATAACGGTAGCATTCGGGACATTGATTCCGACCTCGATGACCGTGGTGGATACCAGCACATGAATCTCATTTGCCGCAAATGCTTCCATGATCGCATTTTTTTCTTTTCCCTTCATCTTTCCGTGCAGATATTCCACCCGGATCGACGGGGACAGGGAGCGGCGCAGCTCTTCGGTATAATCGATGACGTTCTCTGCCTCCAGCATCTCGCTCGGCTCGACCATCGGGCAGATGACGTATGCCTGACGGCCGGCGCGGACTTCATTTTCGATGAAACGGTAGGCATTCGGGCGAAATTCACGGTTCACGACACAGTTCTTGATCGGCTGCCGGTTTGCCGGAAGTTCATCGATGATGGAAATATCAAGATCCCCATATAAAATAATCGCCAGCGTCCGCGGGATCGGCGTCGCACTCATGACAAGCACATGCGGCTCGCCGCCTTTTTTGCTCAGCATTTCCCGCTGTGCCACTCCAAAACGGTGCTGTTCATCCGTGATTACCAATGCCAGATTGTCGTACACCACTTTTTCCTGAATCAGCGCGTGGGTTCCAATCACGATATCTGCCTCATGATTTTCAATCGACTCTCTGGCAAGCCGTTTTTCCTTCGCTGTCATCGAACCAGTCAGAAGCACCGGACGATATGTGATTCCCAGCGACGCAAACAATTCGGTCATCGACTCGTAATGCTGGCGCGCCAGTACCTCCGTCGGCACCATCAGCGCCCCCTGATATCCATTTGCCGCCGCCTGCAGCAACGCCAGAATCGCCACAATCGTCTTACCCGAACCAACGTCGCCCTGAATCAATCGGGTCATAATATGCCCGCCGGACAAATCAGCGTACACCTCTCGGATTACCTTTTTCTGTGCCCCGGTCAGCGCATATGGGAGGCGCTCTTCCACCGATGCCATTTCCCCGGAAATTGCAAATGGATATGCACTCTTTTTATCTTCTTTTTTGTCTTTGAGCAGGCGCACTGACATCAGAAACATAAAAAATTCGTCAAACACAAGACGTTTTCGAGAAAACATCAGCTCTTCCCGGTTTGCCGGAAAATGGATGTGCTCCAGCGCATAGTTGATTTCCGCCAATCCGTACTTTTCCCGCAGACCAGCCGGCAAATATTCCCGTTCCATCTGGCGCATCGTGAGGGCTTCCGTGACTGCCTTTGCGATCGTCTTATTGCCAAGTCCCTTCGTCTGTCCGTAAACCGGCTGCATAGACGACACGACTTTCGCATACTGTTCCGGGCGGTAGATCTCTGGCTGCTCCATCGTAAGTCTTCCCCGTTTTTTTACCACACGGCCACGGAAAATAAAGCGTTCCCCCGCCTTGAGCGTCCCGCGCAGATAGGGCATATTGTACCATGCCAGCGCCAGTGTGCCTCCGCTGTCCCGCAATCCAGCCGTCGTAACCTGCAGGCGCGCTCCATACCGCACCACATCCGCCGTTTTTGCCAGGATTCCGCCGACTGCCGCGATCGTATCTTCCTTCAGTTCCGCGATCGGCTGCGGTTCCTTAAACTCATCATAAGCACGCGGATAATAATGAAGCAGTTCTTCCACCGTTTCCACGCCTATTTTTTGAAATAGCTTTGCCGTCTTTTCACCGATGCCCTTGACAGCGGTTATATTCTGCTGTTCCATTTATCTCCTCCTGCTTTTCAGAATATTCTCCGGAAAATCAGCCACGCGGACAGTTACCGGACAAAAAATCCGGGAATACATTGGAATGAAAGAGAGGCAGGACGCAGGGATCTCTCCCCTGACCTGCCTCATTTCATACTTATGAATTATTTTGTTTTATACGTCAAATGTTTTATCTGCGCCATCACATAGAAAATTCATTTTCTCGTTATCTGCATTTTCTCAGCCAATAGTGCAGATTCATTTAACGCATTTCAATCACTTTAAACGACCTAAATCTACTCTACCGAAATCATATAATAGTAAATCGGCTGCCCGCCATTCTGGCATTCAAATTCGCAGGATGTAAATTCTTTGCGGGCTTTCTCACAGAATGCCTCTGCGTCCTCTTCCGTGACATCCTCACCATAATAGATCGTCACAAGCTCAGACTCATCATCTACCATCTTACGAAGTGACTCCATCGCGGTCTCCTCGATATTCTTGCCAACTGCCAGCATGCCGCTGTCGCCGATCCCCATGATATCACCCTCTGCGATCTCCATACCATCGATCGATGTATTGCGGACTGCGTAGGTAATCTGACCGGTCTTAACGTGGCTCATCTCCTCGGTCATCTGTTCCATATTTTCTTCCACCGTCAGATCCGGAGCAAAATTAATCAGCGCCGTGATACCCTGCGGAACCGTCTTGGACGGAACTACATATACCTTGGTATCTTCTGACAGGCTCTTTGCCTGCTCTGCCGCCAGAATAATATTTTTATTGTTCGGCAGAATGTAAACTGTCTCGGCATGGACTTTTTCGATTGCTTCCAGCATATCCTCCGTACTCGGATTCATCGTTTGTCCGCCCTCGATGATATAGTCAGCGCCGATACCCTTGAAAATCTCAGAAAGACCTTCTCCGACGGATACGGCGATAAATCCATATTTCTTGCGTGGTTCTTCCTTCTTCTCTTTGGCTTCTTCTTCTGCCTTCTGCTGTGCCGCCAGACGTTCGGAATCTTTGATCAGTTTCTCCTGATGTTCCTCGCGCATATTGTCAATCTTGATGCGGGACAGGGAACCGTAGGTCAGTGCCTTCTGAATCGCCAGACCTGGATCGTTTGTATGAACGTGAATCTTGACAATATCATCATCTGCCACAACTACCAGGGAGTCGCCGATCGTGCTCAGATAATCTTTCAGTTCCTGCTCTGTCGTCTCATCCGCCGGTTTTTCTGCATTGATAATAAATTCCGTACAATAACCAAAACGGATATCCGCTGCCTGCGTGCTTCCGGCGCCTGTTGCTGTTTTTGCCGCTCCATTTCCCGATACAGACGGAGTAACTGCCGCGTCGATATCCACGACTTTTCCTTTTAAGCCCTCAATACAGCCCTTGATAACCTGAATCAGACCCTGTCCGCCAGAATCCACTACACCTGCCTCTTTCAGAACCGGAAGCATCTCCGGTGTCTGGCTTAAAACATATTCGCCGTACTCCAATACTTTCTCTGAAAATTCAAGTACGTCCTCGGTCTGCGGTGCCAGTTCTGCCGCTTTATCCGCCATTCCCTTGGCAACAGTCAGAATCGTACCTTCCTTCGGCTTCATAACTGCCTTATAAGCTGTCTCCGTCGCACGGTTAAATGCGTCTGAGAGAACACTCGTCGTAATGACATCTACCGTCTTAATCTCTTTCGTAAATCCGCGGAAGAGCTGTGAAAGGATAACGCCGGAATTGCCTCGTGCGCCACGCAGGGAACCGGAGGAAATCGCTCTTGCTAACGCCTCCATCGTCGGATTTTCAACGGCTGCCACTTCTCTGGCGGCTGACAGAATCGTCATCGTCATGTTCGTACCGGTATCTCCATCTGGAACAGGAAATACGTTCAGCTCATTGATCCATTCCTTGTTGGCCTCCAGGCCCTTTGCTCCAGCCAGAAATGCATTCTTTAACATCCCGGCATCTATATAATTCATGCCCACAGGGTTTGTTCCTCCTTAATCTATCACTCTTACGCCTTCAACATAAATGCTGATTTTCTCAACCTTCATGCCAGTAAACTCTTCTACTTTATATTTTACACTCTCGATCAGGTTGTCCGCAACGGTAGAGATGCTGACTCCGTATGCCACGATTACGTGGAAATCGATGCTGAGTGCATTGTCCTTGATGGCTACGTTGATGCCGTGTGTCAAGCTTTCTCTTTTAAGCAGTCTTACCAGACCATCTTTCATACTGACAGCCGCCATGCCAACGATACCGAAGCATTCTACTGCTGTCGTTCCGGCGTACATTGCAATTACTTCCGGATCGATCTGGATCGAACCCATTTTATTGTCGATGCGTCCTTTCATATTGACAGCCTCCGTTTCTTTACTTGTTTTTGTTTGATTCGAATTTTATGCCATGATTTTTTACGGGCTGGACATGCGGAGCCGGGGCGGCTCCTGTGTCGGCGCGTGGAATGAAATATATGCGTCTCTCTACCCCGTCATGCAGCTCGATTCCGCTTCGCTCCATCTCGCTCACGGGCTTCGCCCTATGGATAAAAATGTCTGAAATACGGCTTATGTGCAAGCACAACACCGTTTTTCAGCCTTTTTTATCCGCATGACTCATGGCTTACGCGTATATTATACACCACCCACGTTAAAAAGGAAATAGAAAATAGACATCTGTCGAAAACTTTTTTTATTTTTTTTGGTTTTTCACTTGCATATTTTCCTATTTTCTGCTATTATACCTTTGTTATGGATTTTAATAGGAAGTCCAATGATCGGTTAAGGAGGTGCTACGATGGCTAAGTGTGCAATCTGCGAGAAAGCTGCTCATTTTGGTAATGCAGTGAGTCATTCACATAGAAGATCTAACAAAATGTGGAAAGCTAACGTTAAGTCTGTTAAGGTTAAAACTAATGGCGGAGCTCAGAAGATGTATGTATGTACTTCTTGCTTAAGATCCGGTTTAGTTGAAAGAGCCTAAATCGAGTTTAACTGGCCTCAGGTGTCTGCCTGAGGCTTTTTTCTTGTCCTGAGCATAATGAACGACAAAAAATGTTGGAAATATGCTTTTTGAGCACATTCCAACATTTTATATAAAACCTTTCCTTCAAAACACCTTAAAACAAGTTCAGCAGCGTTCCATACAGCTTCTCATTTCCCATCACCACCAGCGCCAGTTCTTCTTTTGCCTCGCTGAGCTGATAAAAAAGATGTCTCACATCGCGCTCCGTCGAGCGCAGATATCCCATTTCATCATAATAATAGCGCCCATCCAGCCGATGCACCATGCGATCGACTTCTCGCGTATGGCGAGATTGTATTTCTACGGCAGAATCGGATTGCTTTTCCAGTTTTTCCTGCCAATCAGATTTCTGGCACTCATATCCCTGACGGATGTAATCATTCCGCAAATTAGCTGCTTCTGACTCATCGTTGGCATAAACCACCGCGACATGGGGATAGTGCCTCATTCCGCGTCCGTGCGGCAGGTGCATCATATTTTCTATAAAATAGGAAAGTTCTGCATTCGCACGGATCCGATTCGTCAGATGGAATGTCTGGATTCCCGGCTGCTTCCCCAAGAGCTTTATTGCACCCAGATCCAATTCTTCCGGCGAAATCATATCCTCACAGTTACTGGAAAAAATAACCGGACGCGTTTTGCCGATCTCCAGCAAAATTTCCAATGTATTGGGTGACAGAAGGTGTGCCTCATCTACTAAGATCGCGCTGTATGCTTCAAACCTGATTTCCGCTCCCGTTTGAACACTATCCTCCGCCAGGTACTCCACCCGCCGCAGCCGCTCATGCAGCACCTTCCACTCTTTTCCCGCTTCACCGCAGTGGATCATGCACACCCGCTGCCGCCCGGAGAGTTTCATCGCAATATCATATAAAAGCAGCGTTTTTCCCGTCCCCGGAAGCCCGGTAAACCAGAAATATCCCGTCCGGTCTGCCCGGATTTTCTTTAAAATCTGGCGTTCAATATCCCTTTGCTGGTATGTCAGGAAATATTCTTTCTTTAAGAACCGTCCCGGCTCTGTAAGCGGCGAAATCAGGTACAGCTCCGCCTGAAACAAGTCTTCGATATCGCCTGGATAATCAGCACTCTCCTGCTGCAAATCCCGGCAGAGCTGTTCCCAGTCCGCCTCCACAATGCGGTCATGATTCGTCAGACGCACCAGGCGGTTCTGACTGCTAATATAAGTGTACGAACGAATCGGCTTTCCCAGCGCCGCCAGATAATACCGGTTCTGTATGAGCTGCTTGCGGATCGCCTCATCCGACACCTGTCCGCTCTTTAATTCAAGGTTTAAAATCTGTTCTTCCTTGATCTGAAGCAGATCAAACTCTTTTCCCAGTCTCGGAATCTGAAAGGAATAGAAAAAACGCAGTGCGTACACCGCCTGTATATGTCTCTCCAACTCCGAAACCAGCGCTTTCATGCTGTCCAGCTCCCATTCCCGTATTTTCAGAAACACATCCCGCCCCGAAAGCTGTCGTTCCAGCTTTTGAAGGTATTCCGTATTCTGATTTCGGGTAATCGTGTAAATAGAGATTGCTTTCATACCACCTGCGTTCCTTTTCGCCCTTTCCAAACTTTATAGATCCCTCTTTTTGCCGCAGCACTCCATGAGCGCCGCTACCACCTTATCCATCTGCAGTGGTTTTGCCAGATGCACATTCATCCCAGCCGCCAGGCACTGCCTGGCATCCTCTTCAAAGGCATTTGCCGTCATGGCAAGAATCGGAATCTGCCTTGCATCCGCCCGTGGAATCGCCCGGATCGCGCGTGTCGCAGCCAGACCATCCATCACCGGCATCATCACATCCATGAGAATCGCATCGAACGTCCCCGGAGGTGCCGCCTCAAAGCAGTCTAATGCCTTCTTCCCGTTCTCCACAATCGTGACATGGGCACCCGCATCGGTCAGAAGTGTCTCCGCGATGTCTGCATTCAACTCATTGTCCTCCGCCAAAAGCAGCTTCAAACCGTGAATATCTCCTGACGGCGCTGCTTCCTTAACCGGAAGCTCCTCCGGCGGCGGTGCAATCTCAAATGGAATTTCCACCACAAACGTCGTTCCAATGCCGACCTCACTCGTCACTTCGATGGTTCCGTGCATCTGTTCAATCAGCCCTTTGACGATCGTCATACCAAGCCCAGTTCCCTGATAAACACTGCGCGCATCATTTTTCTCCTGTACAAACGGATCAAAGATGTGGTCCAGAAATTCCTGGCTCATGCCAACTCCCGTGTCCGAGATCGTCCACCTATAGACGCACCAGCCGTCCCGTACATCCTGCGCCTCCACCCTGGTACTGATTTTTCCGCCCGGATGATTGTATTTGATGCAGTTTCCATAAATATTCAGGAAAATCTGGCGCAGATGGAGCTGGCTGCCATAAATATACGGATACGGAATCTCCGCTTTTCTTTTATCATACTCCCATTGAATGCCCGCATCTACCGCGCGCTCGATGATGATGCTCACGATATCGCGCGTCATCTCTGCCAATGAAATATAATCATGTGCCAGAATGATCTTTCCTTCTTCCAGCTTGCTCATCTGCAGCACATCATTGATGAGGGACAGCAGATGCCCCGCCGCCACCTGCATTTTCCGGTGATTTTCCATCAGCATCTCCTTATCATCAAAATGTGCCTCATCGATTTTCAAAAGCCCGATAATGCCATTGAGCGGTGTCCGGATATCGTGGCTCATGCGGCTTAAGAAATCTGTTTTCGCCCGGTTTGCCGTCCGCATTTCATCAAATGCCGCCTGCAGGCGCGCGTGCTCCTGTTCATCCCGCGCGTGCATCTGCGACGTATCCTGCAGAAGAATGATCGCATGAACCACCGGTATCTCACAAGAAAGCTCCGTATCAAACACGATCGTCTGCGTCATCAGAACTGTTTTCTGTACCCAGCAGATCGTGCCATCTTCCTCCTGGATACAGTATTCCACAGAAATATGTTTCTCCCCTGCCTCAAACCGCTTCAACAGCTTAGCCGGATCATCTGCTATGCGATAGCTTCCCAAGGTCTCCTGGGTGACCATCTTCATATATTCACTGCAATAATCACGGTAAGAACACGGCAGCGGATAGTCCATAAATAGCTCCCGGCATTCCTCGTCTTTTCCATTCAGGACAACACTCTTCTCCAGAATATCCTTTGTCAAATTAACTGTATATATCATATCCGACAGATCCAGGAGTGCATCCACATAGCTGTCATTTTCCAGAATCGACTGTTTGAGCTGTTCATAATAAAGCGTCAGCTGTTCCTTCGCATCTGCCCGCCCTTCTGAACTTTTCCGGATCGTCTCAAATGCCAGCAGGAAATGATGCAGCTTTCCTTCCTCATCCCAATCTACCGGGATCAGCGTCAGGCGGCTGTAGAGTCCCTGACCGTTCGTGTCATACTGCAATTCGAGTAGATCTCCCTCCACCTGCAGCTTCCCGGAAAGCTCTGAAATCTGCAGGCTCTGGCGGATGTGGGCGCGGTCAGCACGAGCCACCCGTTCCGCTGCTATCTGCTCCGCCGCACCGGAATAGCTTCCGTCTGACGCCAGAAAGAAATCAGCACTGGCACGGAGTGCCCGGTAGGTATCCATGTGCGCGTCGCAGTAGAGACAATCCGAAAAGTTTCTCCCGTACCGGTTTAAAAGCTTGAGCAGGTGGAAATCCAGCCGTTTTTCCGCTGCCGCTTCCTCGCGCTTTACATGGTTTTTGTTGATATACATATTTTTATCGGCAAAACTGAAAAGCTCCCGCATCGTGCTGCCCGGAAAATCACTGGCAAGTGCATACCCGGCCGCATAGCTGAGCGGCATATCCGGATATCCCTTTGACTCCTCTGTCATCGCCTCCCGCACATGGGTGAGGCATTCCCGCATGGCCTCCTCATCCAGACCATGCGTAACGGCAATAAATTCATCGCCGCCGTCCCGCCCTACGAACTGTTCCGCAGGCATGGACGCGCGCAGGCAGACGGCGAACCGCCTGATATAGGCATCCCCCGCCTCATGCCCCATGCTGTTGTTGATTCGGCGGAGATTATTCAGGTCAAAACTGCATACTCCCACATCCTCTTCCGCCGGTTTCGGATCATCCAGCAATTCTTCACATTTATTCTTATTTGGAAGTCCGGTCGCCTTGTCCAGATAAACCTTTTTCTGCAGCACACGGTTCATCGCCGCATAGCGCACCGCCTTAATAAATTCATATCCAATCAGAAGCATCAGAACAATAATATCAATCGTGATATATTTTTCAATTACCGTCAGCGAGGATGCCTTCCGCTGGGAATACGCCTCCGCCAGTCCCGTCGCCTCATCACAGATTTCAAAGAACCGCTCGCTCTTATCAATGATCTCTGTATTCTCATAGCCGACTTCTCGGACACGCAGGATTTCATCGTGAAGCGCGGCAAAGTAATCATCCAGCTCCTGCATCTTACTCTGAAACGCCCCGTCATCGAGGCGCACCAGCCCCAGTTCTCCATTGCCATTCCGCAGACCGTCGACAAGGGCCTCAATATCCTGAATCATACCATCCTCCGGCTGACCGGAAATTTCCAATTTAATGATACGCTGTGTTTTTCCGCGCACCAGTCCCGCATAATTGACCACACGCGCCGTTCCCTGAATACTGGAGACAATTCCCATCATCACGATAATCAGTGCCGCCAGCATAACCGCCAGCACGCCGATGCAGATCTGTATTATGTTTGAAGTCTTTTTCTTCTTACTCTTATTCGCATTCTCGGAACCCATCGCTCCGTCCTCCCGTGAAAAAGAATGTGCCTTGGCACATTCTCGCGCCAAGCGCGGTCGCTTGCGACATGTTTCTGCTTCGCGCGAGTGCGCATCCTCGCGGAGC